>Ga0126342_10020827_pt1 | contig 10991 bp, 9 predicted proteins | sample Cyp1metagenome_FD_92528 | JGI IMG/M metagenome (GOLD analysis project Ga0126342, IMG submission 92528) | Coral microbial communities from Lord Howe Island, Old Settlement Bay, Australia - Cyphastrea 1 metagenome | ecosystem: Host-associated > Invertebrates > Cnidaria > Coral ... | reverse complement strand
TTGCGGCCACTACAGCAACGGCCTTTGCGTGACTTAATTAATCAATTAATCCCAATTGCAACATGCTCTGAAACATGTTGAACGACCTGGCGGAAGCCATGAAGGCGTTGGACGGAAAAAAAAAGCTCACTCAATTAGCAGACGGCCATCTTTGCGTCATTGGGTTAATTCACTCATTTCTGCAACATGCAATCGAACGTGTTGAACGACCTGGCGAAAGCCAAGAGGACGGAAAAAAAACCTTTTGTGGTTTCATGGTTTCTGGCGAACTTTTGAAGCAGCTGGGTGCGTTCCGCGAGCGTCATGTCGCAACCCCAAAATCAGGATTGCCACACGCTCCAACGCGTGGATGTGGCGCGCCGTTTTTTGTCTTGCCTGCTATTAAAATAGAAATTGAAAACAGCCTCGAAATGGCCCTGTCCAAAGCGAAAAGCGGAGCGCGTGGCAATCCCGTTTTTGGCAGTCTGGAACCTTGCGAAGCTCTTTACACGCAAATAAAACCTCAATGTAAACAACGGATTCATCCGCTTTTAAATATGTACTATTATTCTTCAACCGGATGATATTGAACTCCGAACGACATACACAACCCGACCCGCAAAGTTGCCGCGTTAGGAGGCCTGGGGAGCGAGGCAACTCAGATTCCTCTCAGATGTGCTTCGTCTATCTTCAGCATCACGAAGAGGATCTCTAGTGCTCGAGAAGGTCATCGTAGTGAGTTGGGTCCGGTGGGTTGCATAGTGCTCTTCCGAAGACGTGCTAGATTTTTTCAGTACGGAGGCAATTATAACAGAGCTTTCTGTGCTTCACTGACTTCATAGCTCACTAAGATACTGGGGAGGACCACTTCTTGGAGTCCAAAAAGCCACGGTGTTTACGGCCCCGAAAATGAACTCGCTGCAGTGACCTTTTTTGCGAAAAATGGCGCAGCTTTTCCAAAAAAGCAATACTTTTGCAAGTGTAACGGAATGGCAGGATTCCGGGGAACACGATGCTTTTTCTGTGTTTGCAGTGGATCGTTTTGTCACGATCGGGCGCAGCACTGCTCAGTTTTGATTTGGTCTCTTAATGCGTTGTCTGTTTTTTGGACTTCCCCCCTTCTCTGAGCGCTCTTCCTTAGATCCGGTTTCACACCACGTTTCACTGAGTTTCACTGTGTTTAATTTCCAACTTTCCTTTTGCCACATGGCAGTGTCATTGCTGGCTTTTGGATTGTGTCGAAGTAATCTGTGAGAATGTTGCCCGCGCGGCTCGCACTCTGTGATCTCGAGGCTTCTGGCTGGGGGGAGCCTCGGTTTCCGCATTGTGCTCATGTTGCTTCCTACCTCACAGATTGCTGTATGGCATTTTCGTTGTTTGTTGTTCGCTCTTATTTTATTTTGCCATACCAATCCGAGGGGTGATACTATGTTATCATCTCTTCTGATACGTTTCAGATGACTATAAACTGACCAGCTGATCACCGGCCGTGCCGTTTTTGCTTTGTGTCTTGTTTTGTGTTGTTTTGTTTGTGTGGGTTTTGTTTTGCTTTTGCTTTGTGGTTTTTTCTTTGTTTTGTGTTGGTTGGATGTCCTTGCACGGTGAAAGCTCAATGGATTATGTATCGATCCTTATTCAGTTCCTCTTTTGGTGCACATGGTCGATACGATGATGTTGCCATTGCATTAATTCACTGAATTTGCAAATATGCAACTGGCTTTCCGGCTTGCTTAACGACCTGGCGAGAGCCATATGGCGTTGGACGGAAAAAAAAAGCTTAGATTCTAGACGTATTCCGGCATGAAGATTGCGAAACTAGTTCATATAGACCAGATGAGGGAAAGGACACCCTCTGTGTTTAACAAAAAGGTTCGCCATCATCTTGAAACGATTGGTGGGACCTTGGAAAGGCGATCTCGTCGAGTAGTGGTATAGTGCCCGTCTCTGGACCGGGCATAGACAGCTAGCTGCGGATCGATTCCCCCCGGGTACGGGGCCGCGATCGTGACGTGGTAGACGAGTAAGTCTCAATACACCGCGACCCGCCGAAAGGCACAGGGCGCCGGTCAAAAAAAAGATTGGTGGGACCTTGGAAGCGAGCTGGAACGGAGTTTGAACAGGAACAACCCTAAACCCTTAGAGTGCCAGAAAAAGGCAGCAGTCTTTTGGAAGCGAGCTGGAACGGAACCTTGGGGCACCAGAAAAAAGGGCAGCATTCTGATTGGAAGCGAGCTGGAGCAGGGGTTGAAAAGGTGAAAGAGCGGGTGGCCATATCATCCCGAGATTTTGTGCTTTGGTTATCTTCTTGAACAAGGCTTTGGATTAGATGGCAGAGAGCAGGTCCTGATCCATGGAGGTGGTGAAACAAATGAACATTCCACTTCAACTGCAAAAGAAAGCATGGCAGTTTTAGGCCAAATCAGGGTACTTCAAGCTCCTTTTGTTGAAGGTCTACAGGTGGTGAGAATGGTACGAGCCGAAGTTGAACATTCGTTGATCAATAGCGCCTCTTTGGCTTTTCCTGCACTTCAAGGACCAGTGCCGCACCACCATAGCCAAGGGAGATGACGGACTTTGGTACATTGTGGAACTGAATGAGCCTCTACGTCTCTACGTTTGATCATTCAGCCCAAGTGATGGTATGCGCACTGTTATCACAATTGTGACAGAAGGTGAGAAACTCCTTGGTTCGGGGTTTCAGTTTGAGGTGAAGGTCATGGAAGTGATGCGTTTGAAAGTCATGAGGATCCAGGTGATGCAGTTTTGGTTGCGCCTGAAGATGAGATCCAGGGAGCAGAGATTGCAGTACCAGATGCTGCAGTGGCAGGCCGTGAGGTTGGTGAAGCACCTGTTGTTGTTCGTCCAGCAAAGGATGATGAGAAAGTTGTGGATGGGGTCACATTGACAGTTGACAGCTCATTGACAAGCTTGCGTGCAGCATGTTTTTCATATGGCATTTCAGCTTACTGCAAACTGTGACCCATGCTGCTCAGCACGCTTCAAATGCTGAGGTGCGCGCTCCAAGTGCACCACCATTACCTGAACCTCCCAATGAGGCACTTCAGGACTTGCACAGGCTGACACACACACACACACACACACCGTATCAGCCTTGGTGTGAGAGTTGCGTTGCACACAGAGCTAGATCTGACAGGCATCCGCTCTAAAGTGTGGAGTGTAGAGTGTAAAGTGCGAAGTGGAAAGTGTAAAGTAAGGAGTGTAGTGTAGAGTGTAGAGTGTAGAGTGTAAAGCTTCAAGTGTGGAGTGCAAAGTGTGGAGTGTAAGGTGTATAGTGTAGAGTGCGGGGTGTGGAGTGTAAGGTGTAGAGTGTGGAGTGTACAGTGTAGAGTGTGGAGTGTGAAGTGTAAAGTGTAAAGTGTGGAGTGTGAAGAAAGTGGAGTGTTGAGTGGGGAATGGAAGTGGGGATTGCGGAGTGTGGGGTGTAAAGAGTAAAGTGTGGGGTGGAAAGTGTGAAAAGTTTGAAGCTAAAGTGTAAAGTGTGAAGTGTGGCGTGTAAAGTGTAAAGTGTGAAATGTGGAGTGTGGAGTGTAGAGTGTGGAGTGTGGCGTGTAAAGTGTAAAGTGTGAAATGTGGAGTGTGGAGTGTAGAGTGTGGAGTGTGGAGTGTAAAGTGTAAAGTGTAGAGTGTGGAGTGTAGAGTGTGAAGTGCAGAGTGTGGAGTGTAAAGTGTAAAGTGTGGAGTGTAGAGTGTAAAGTGTGAGGTGTAAAGTGCGGGGTGTAGAGTGTAAAGAGTGGAGTGTAAAGTCTAAAGTGTGGAGTGGGGAGTGTGGAGCCTGGAGTGTGAAGTGTGTGGAGTGTAGAGAGTGGAGTGTAAAGTGTAAAGTGTAAAGAGTGGAGTGTAGAGTGTAAAGTGTAAGGTTTAAAGTTGAAAGTGTGGACTGTAGGGTGGAAAGTGTGGAGTGTAGAGTGTGGATTGTAAAGTGTAAAGTTTACAGTGTAGTGCAGAGTGTTGAGTGTAAAGTGTAAAGTGCGGAGTGTGGAGTGTACAGTGTAGAGTGTGGAGTGTGAGGTGCAAAGTGTACAGTGTAAATTCTTGTTCCACACCTGCCACGCAATTTGCATGTTGTCACCGCTTGACGCAGCCCTGACAATGCGATTCGCAAAAATCACGCAACGAGACTCGGCTAAAGTGCTGCGCCTGCGACGCCAAATGACGATGGAGGTCTCCAAAGTGCTGCACTTGCCACGAGAACTGCAACTCATCTTCTGAAAACGACACACGAGTATTGCGCGTGTTACAAAAAACAACTTTCGACACTTTTGCAGACACGTGAGCAGGACGTGCCACGGGTGCCACGCAAAACGACATGACTGGTAACCTCGAAAAGGAGAGGCTTTGCAGCTTCCCCCATATATACGGCGACGGCAGAAGAAAACCAGAGAATCGAGCCTAGGCATGTAGGAACCTCAAAAACGAGCATTTCGTGCCAGACTTCGTCCACTTTTATTTCTTTGTAACCTCAAAATCGATGTTTTCCTACGAATTTTCTCATGAAACTGAAAATTTGCCACTTCAAAATCGATGTTTCATGGGAAGCTTTTGTCAGTTTTCATCACACCTCACAAAATGTGACGCCTGCCACGGAATTCGCACGTTGTCACCACTTCACGCAGCCCTGACAATGTGATCCGCGAAAAACACGCAATGCGACACGTCTGAAGTGCTGCGCCTCCCATGCAAAATGACGATGGAGGTCTCCAAAGTGCAGCGCCTGGCACGAAAACCGCAATTCATCGTCAGAAAAATGTTGGAATGTCAAAAAGTGCAACACTTGCCACGCGAAACGAAACTACGCGATATTTGGAGCGCAGAACTCACCATAGGCACGGCCGCACGGCTTTCACGCGAGCGCCTGTGGACGGTTGCGGACGGTTGCGGACGGCTGCGGGCGGTTGCGCAACGTCTGGCCAACACAGCCGCAACCCCCAAATTCCAGAATGAAACGGGAACCCTTGTTACGCATTCGGGAAAATTGGTCAACATTTTTGGTTGTTTTTTTGCGGTATACACAGGTTCGGTTCACGTTTTCAATGGAAATATGTTGTGTTTGTTGAAGTCGCCCTTTTTTGATCTTCTTCAGGCAATCGAATCGGTTCCATAGTTTTGCTTAACATGCATTTTGTTTCCGCATGTAATGTCTGTAAATTGGGTTTTGTCAGCCGCGTTGTTGCAATGCCACGAAAAATGTCTGGTGTGATGACGGTTTACATGTTTCACTTTGTGGAATTTATGTCAAGCGCTTCCCTGACGATATGCAATATTCGGACGCCGTCGGAATTAAAAACAGCGACTCAACATTTTGCCCTGGTATTTTTGGTTGTTTCGACCAGTAACCAGTTCCACGAAATCAGGTGCCACTTCAGCAAATGTTGGCAATCATATCGGGCACGTTGTCAGCAATTTCGATTTGGCAGCGTTCAGGCAAACTCCGGCTTGTTCCAATTCGACAACCAACAGTTCGATCAGTTGCATTTGCTGCCAAATTTTGGCGAATAGGACGAAGGTAGCTATGGTAAAACATATATTGGTAATCTGGTAATCGTACTGTTTTCACCAATGCGGAACCGATGTCCGTCCAATTTATTCTTTCGTTTGAGCATCGCAAATTCCACACCGGAATTGAAACAATAGGGCTGATGATACGGACCTTTGATATGTCCCGAGGGTCCAGGGTACAGTTTGGAAATCCATTATTTTAAACAAGGAAATTCCACATCATGAGCTGCCAAGGCAGCAAACATCACCGGATGTTCGATACGGTCAAGAGCAGTTTTCAGACCCGCACTTGCATACTTGATTTCCACATTCCATTCGAAAAATCTGGCACAAAACATTTCCACCGCGAAGGATGCATCTTTAACCCTTAAATTTGGCCGAAATAATCTGATCATCAGATTGCTTTGCTTGCAATGTCCCTGCATGACGTCCGGGAAAAAACTAGACTAGACCCTATCGGCGAAATGCCAACGGGTCGTCCGGTCTGGAGGACACGGTAAACAATTTTTTGTTCCGGGTGGGTTCTGCGATGCCTGTACGCGGCATTTTGATGAAAATGTCTAACCAGCAAACCATAACATCAGAGCAATCATGTAAACTGCTGTAATTCGAAATTTGATCTTCACGGGTTTTACGTCCACCTTGGACTCAATCACTGACCCCATGACCGCAGTCCAAGATTCAGCATTGGACGGTTTCGCATGTGGCGGCGCAAAACAGAGAATATGAATTTTCGAGTTTATGCAACACTCTTTCGGTGCGTTGTGCTTTGTTGCAAAGTGAAGTCGTATGTTGTTTCATGGTAAACGCACTGCATTTTTTTGTTAGTAGTGTCTTTTTTGCAAAGTGGTTCACAAATTACTTTTGGGTTAACGCTTCGCAATCGCTTATATACTCTTTTCGAAATAATTTTTTCAATTCATGCCAACAATTTGGAACGGTACCTTTTAATATCCGTTAATTTCTCTGCATCAGCATGTGAAGAGGAGTATTTATTTTCCAAACAAATGGTTTCCATCCAAGTTTGGTTTTGAAAAATAGTGTATTTTCTGGTACTATATGTTTTTTCGGTGTCATTTCTAATTTCATATGAACAACAAGTGGATGGTCCCAAACCGAAATCATCATTCGCAGGTGCTTGTGGAAGGTCACGCCGACAAAAGTGCAAGACAAAAAATACCGGTTCACACCCGTTGAACAGCAAAAAATCCTAATAAGTCCTTCTGGGATACGTTTCCGCTTTCCAGGTGGAAGTTGACTGCTGCCTCTTCCAACACGAGTCGCCACGCAAATTTTCCCACAATTGATTGTTGAACGTGCCGTTTAAAGTGCGGAAATAGTTTCGAGCCCGCGCGTTGGCCAAGATGCAAAACAATTGGGCATAGCAAATTTGCAAGTCATCAGCTGGATACACCACGTGATGCATATAAATTGCAACCATACGCGCGCTTCCGGCGCCACCACAAAAATCAAGAAAAACGTTGGTTGCGGTCGGAATGATTTGTGTGTGTTGTAATACCCGGCTACACAACTTCAACATTTAGATTTGCTTGATTGGAACAACCTGTGACCACCAGCAAATTTGGACGAAGGATTTTCATCGCGACTTTGAGTGGAAAACGCTATCCCGTTGCATCAGTTGAAATTTACCTAACAATTCGCCAGGCTATCCTTTTGACCTCGTCGTTGATTTTTTTCCAGTATATATATATATATGTGGGAATCATGTTGAGTTGTTTTTTTTGTTGCAATCAACTTGATGTTGGCTGATTGGCTTGGTTTACTGCGTTAACCAGCGACATTGGTGAAATTCTTCGTTTCAAGCGGCGTTGTTCCTATTTTAGCCGTTTTGCCCTTGCGTTGTGCACTACGATCGGATTGAAATTGTCGACTTCTCAACAAAACTGCTGCCGTGTTTCCGTTGCATGGTTTCTCCTTGCAAATAGCGCGAAGGAAGTACTGCTGGTGTGTCACCATGTAAAGGCAACGTTGTCATGACCTGTTCCAAAATCATAGTTGTGTTTTGCGGCGTTTAACTGCGGTAAAAAAATACGTGAACTCATAAATGTTTTGTTGCGTTCCAAAGGGTTTGTGCCAACAGTGCTGGTGTAATGGCGCGAGACCGTTTCATGTCCCTAGGAATGTCAGGGACCTTCGCACGATATTGGGAAATTGATGGCATGGGTGTTCTGGTTTTTGCGAGGTTCCTTTTTTGCCAATGGAATAGCAATGTAGCGCGTCGGGAAGGGAAATGTGATGAAAACATATGAGAGTAGTCGCATGTTTTTGGTGTGCAACTTGTTGCGATTCATCCGACTTCTGGCGGCTGCTTTGGCTTAAGGGTGTGGTATTCAGATGCTCGATTCCAATCTTTCAGGCTGAGATTGAAAACGGGAAACACAATTGCAGCCATGCACATCCGAGTGCGTGACCCGAGTCTGGATTATGGCAGTGATTCCACGGCTCATCCTGTACAGTGGCAGCCGATTTGCCAACCGCGCCGCCGACAAACATCGACAAACCATGGTAACCTCTGTTAGTGTGGAGGTCGCAATGGTGTTTTTCTTAATGTGGTACCCATAAGCGTGACCCAGGTCTTTTCGATCCGGTTTCCATCCGGTTCCGATCTGGTTCGGATCCCGTCCTGATCCGATCCCGATCCAGTGCGGTTTCGTTCCAGTTCCGATTTGACTTCGATCCGGTACAGGCCACTTCTGGCTCGCATTCCTGAAGAATCTGAGTGCGCGTGCTTCTATTTTTCCCGCATTTTCAGGCCCAATCTTTTGAACAGAGACCTACTGCTTTCCATCCGGACAACGAACACATTCTCACCAGAATGACTACCGACACCAGGATATGGAGCACGCCCCATCCTATAGGCAGCCCCCGGCAGGCTCACGCCTCAGGAAACCCTTAACCAGTTGTGCAACCACAAATTTCTGTGATTGTCAAAGCCGGGGAAATAAACTGAATTCTTGGGCGGGCTTGGTATTTTTGTTCATCAAAGGGAGTATTGTGGAGACGAACCTCCTGTGCTGGGGACCATCAAACGTACCACCTTACAGCTGTGTCAAAATGCTTTGATATGACGGGTAAAAATTAGACAGTCAGCGCCCGCAGTTGAAGAAATGTTTGGCAATCCTGTTTTGTGTTGGTTCCCCGCAATTTCAAAAAAAAAACCATAAAAGCGAACAGAAAAGGGGCCGGAACCCAACGCAACCATCACATTTCAACCCCATTGTGAAGAGTATAGCGATGGCCCTCGGTCTGACCTCAGCGACCTCCTCGAGCAAACCCTGGACCCACGTTCTTCCAGCCGTGTGCCTCCCAGGTAAGCACCAGCTCAGAACGCGGACTAGCAGCAGGAAAAATGTGGGAAATAAAGGAACATATAGATGGACAAAAAAAAAAATGCTATGGCAATCCTGCGATGGACCAAAAATGGAAATAAACATTGCCGACCCAACTTTCATTTGGTTTTGTCTATTGCCATTTTGCATGAAACATACTCCTGAGCAGTTAACGTCGCTAAGGGGGACAACTTATTATGTCAGAAGCATGCTGCCGTGCAACGTTGGAGGCACAGCTCGCACAACCCGGAATTTACCAAAATGGCGGGGGTTTTTGCACAGTAGCGAACGCTGTGTACTTGAGAGCAATCATCGCAGTATGTTGCCACTGGGCAATGAAATGCGGAATTTGTTCGCTACGCTAAACTGCGGCGAGATCAAGGTTTTTTTTTGATGTTTTACGATGTTGTTTCGCTTGGCACAACGAAGTGCCGACAGCGTGCCGAATTCAAATATTTGGGACCCCACCTTACGTATGAACAACTTCTCGAAATAATGCATCCGGTGGAAACAAATCTTTTTGGTGAATGGCGCGGGCCCAAGGCCAAGAAAAGAGAAACAAAATCAGAAAAACCAACCAAAAATCGGTCATGTTCCCAGAGCAAATTAGTAAAAATCATGGTTTGTGTTGTACGAAGTGCAACCAGAATGTCCCAGGCCAAGTATGCAAATGAACCAGTTGTGTCCAGAATCACGCGTTTTCACCTGGATGTGCTGGCCGTGCCCCGTGCGAACTGGATTGGGGATTGAGCTGCCTGGGGGACGTGTGGAAACGGTACGTTAGCTCGACTCCGGCAACCAAATATACGTCAACGGTTCAAACGAAGGGAATCGTACCGCAGGTACACTTCGTTTCTTCATTTAGCATTTCATTGCTTTGGTCAGGCGAACGTCCAATGCATCGCCTGTCCCCGTTTTTGCATGCGAACGCCGCGTGTCAGAGACAATGATCGTCCTTGTTTGTTTAGGCGCAGACTATATCCCAAACACAGTTGTCACATGGACTCTGCAACTTTTCCGGTTATTTCCAATTGCAGTGGTCCCAACTCAAAAATGTTTCACATTCATCTACTCCTAGTCATGTCGAGTCGCCGCAATATTGAACAGTGATTGCTGAAAAAATGAATGGGTCCACCCCGGGCCAACCAGCCGCCATGGTGCTTGTCACGTGGTGTTGCTGGTGTTGCGGGGCGGAATGCTTGGGGGAGGGCTCTCATGTTCACCCTGCAGCAGAGGGCGAAGTCATGGAGGAACCCGCATCTAATGCCAACTTGGTATTAATAAATTTGTCGTAGAAAACACGGGTCCCTTTCAATTAGAAAATATCCTCATCATAGGGACAAATAAATTGTTTGCGTGCCAGGATCCAGATGTTTCTTTTCAGCAGCAACCACTTTCAATTGAACCACAAGTCGCTCGAACATGAAAGGGTAATGAAATGGTACCCCTTGGGTAGGTGAAAAAAAGGACACGGACACACAAGCAAGGGTGGGACGGCAATTAAGTTTTTACTTACCGTCGTGGGTTGAAGCAGCGGGAACATGTAGCATTTTGTATGTGAAAATGTTACAGCAACCTCCACATCAGAGGTGTGGTTGGCCTGTGTGCCTGGAGGACTGTAGGTAGCAACTCGAACGGGCGCAACTTCAGAGTGAAACAACCATATGTATGGGCAGATATTGGCAGCAAATGAAAAAACATTCCCTTTACCATTTCCACTACTGAAAGGGTGAACACGTGCTTGTTACCATCCTCTGATTCGTGGATAATTCAAGCAAAAAAATGGACCCGTGCACCAGTTTTTGTACTAAAAGGGTGTGCACTGTATCTTGTAGCGGCGTTCCATTTTACACATATAGCTTGGACCCTCAGACCATTTTTGGCTCTTGACTCACGATTATTTCGTGGTAAAATGAGCCCCCAAAAAATCGAAAATCAACAAATAATGTAGAGACTTTAAGACGGAAAAATGGGACAGACTTGGTTTCAAAACCAATCAATTGAAACTGCAGTTGTGCGCTCAGATCGTTTTTGCTGCCCCATAGCTCTGACGATTGCGGTTCAAAACCCCTGCGCCGCGCTTTTGTCACACCTTTTTTGGCCATCACATGCGATTATTGATTAAAATTTAAATTTATCCCATTC
>Ga0126342_10020826_pt1 | contig 10991 bp, 8 predicted proteins | sample Cyp1metagenome_FD_92528 | JGI IMG/M metagenome (GOLD analysis project Ga0126342, IMG submission 92528) | Coral microbial communities from Lord Howe Island, Old Settlement Bay, Australia - Cyphastrea 1 metagenome | ecosystem: Host-associated > Invertebrates > Cnidaria > Coral ... | reverse complement strand
ATATGTAATATATGTGAATTATATGTGTAATATATGTGTAATATATATGTAATAAATATATGTGTAATATATATATATATATGTGTGTAATATATATATATATGTGTAATATATATGTGTAATATATGTGTAATATATGTGTGTAATATATGTGTAATAAATATGTGTAATATATGTGTAATATATATATATGTAATATATGTGAATTATATGTGAGATGTGGAACAAATTACTAAGTGGGAAGTGAGGTTTTCCTCATAGACGTGCAGGTTTTAAAGGCCCCCCTTTTTCAGACAACCCCATAAAATATGGCTGTTGGTTCTTTATCGCGATATATCCCATCATATTCCCTTGTTATACCCATAAAATTGCTAATTACCCTATTTTAAGACAAAACCAAATGAGGTATTGTCAATGTATTATCAATGTGAGAGCAATATTGGATGGCGATGCAGATCCGACGTCCGTTCCGCGAACCTTGTGGAGTAAGACGGTTCCGCAGAGAGTTCTAAGTTTGAGAATGTTCAATTTCATCACAGCACTGTTCCGAGAACACTTTGTCGAAGTGGGGAAAACTTAGACGAGGTGCTGCGGAGCGCCCTGTCGGACGGGCATCCCCTGCCCGCTTTCTTACACTATCATCATGAGTACTCTTTATATTTGTATTAATATTCACTACTCAATTCCACCTGAAATCCTGCCTAAACCCTACTGACCCATTACTTTCCCATGAAAATCTCAGATGAAAATCTCCCATGATTATTTTCCCATGAAAATCTGGCTGAAACCCAACGACACCCAGATGTACGGTGGTGCTGCGACCCAGCGGCATGCCACACGTGGAGCAGCTGAATGAGCGGCAGGGGATCCTCTAAAGGTCCCAGCTCTGGCAAATGTTGATCTCAGGCACCGACGGAGCTGGACAACATGGGGTATCTTAGATATGATACACATACGTGTATATATATATATATATGTGTGTACATGTATCATATATATATATATATATATACCATAATAAATATATATATATATATATGTACATGTATCATATATATATAATACATATATATATATATATGATAGATTTATATATATGATAAATATATCTATATATAATACATGTATATATATATATACATAATACATATATATATATATGACACATGGGGAGATCATGGCCCTTTACCATCAAACATTGGAGATTTCACTAGAAAAAATGTATGTAATTGGATATGAATGAGGTATATCGGCAATCAGCTATGTCATATAATCAACTTTAGTGGGACATTGATATATAGTTAACAATGATAGATATTGATGGAAAATCCCAGCCCCCTAATATTAGACACCTCCATTCTATGGTCCCAAATAAGTGTAAATTCCCTACATGTCCTTACATTTCCCATGGTCTCTGGGATGTTGTTGTGTGTATAGGGCTACTTGACCATGCCTAAATTGGCTTCGAAAGCACTTCAAAATTGCATAAATTTCCAAGGTCTTAAAAAATACTGCAGAATTGTGGCCATCGGTGATTTGAACTTCCTCAAGTGCCAGTCTGATGAGGTCTGGGTGTCCCAGCTAATCAGCTGTCGAACCACCAAGTTGGGCCTTGCAAATGGATGACACATCCAAAACACAATGCTCCACAAAATGACCCATAGATGGATTCAAACATATTCAAACTATGTTGAGGTGGACTTCACTTCAATACACCAACTAGCATTTTCTTCGCAAAATGCTTGGTCTTTGATTTGCAGCAGCCTTGGATCCTTGCAAAACGAAGCAAGAAAACATGGTTTGCTGGAAAATCCCCCATTTATAAGGACTATGTTCCCATTTATATAAATGCCTACAATCTTTAATCGCTATGTCCCACTGCCATGTTTGATTACCGGAGGGTAGCTCATCATCCATCTCTGGCTCTGCAAATCCCTTCGGCTTCAGGACTTCAGTGGGCCCTTCCGGCATCTGTTCAGTTGAGACCCGTCTCTCGAGACCCCCTGGATTTCTGTTGCAACCTTCAGAATGTTGGAAGTCTGGAAGTCAGAATTGTCGCTGCAAAAAAAATCTTGGACCATCTTGGACCACTTGGCGTCTCAAAATACTTCGTGTTTTCCATAAAATCCATGGGATTATCATGGATTATCATGGGATGATCATCATTCCCCTATTAAAAAATAGCCATTTGGGGGTCCCCACAACTTCCCACGTTGCTGCCGCCAAGGTGCGTGACTTGCCGAGTGCTAAATCGGTCTCCAGTGACCTTCGCGGGCCCGTTTTTGATGCCATCATTGTCGATGACTTCAGCAGAAATCACCACATCATCTTTCACACTTCATAGACTTATGATTATGATAGATGATGATATCTATATATGGATAACAATGATATTTCTCATCTAGTAGATTATACTTTTACACTTCACATTAATACATGTTATGTATCTTACGATGAAAGTGAGGTGATGATATTGATATATATATATTGATGATATCTAAAAATCATGAAAAAAACTCACCAACACGAAAATCATAAAACCAGATCTTTTCGCCACTTCCAATCCACCATGGCTTTCCGTGGCTTTCCATGGCGGCAGCTGAGATGCTGGAGATTTGGGCAATCCATGGCAGCTGGGTCGCGCCATGTACTTCTCCAAAGCTCTTCGTTCGTAGGTCCAGCCATCGGCTGCCAACACCGGATCCCTGCGAAAAAAAACCAACGAGATGGCGGGGCACCAAGGGGGTTGAGGGATGGTGAGGTCCTTGTACCATGGGGCTGAACAAAATCTATCAAAATGGATTTTGATGATTAGTTCTTCAATGTTGTTTAAGTGATTTGTATTGATTTTCGATGGTTTTGAAGCCGACCTTTGCTGCAAAAGCTTTCAGTCATGGTGTTTTCACCTGGGGCCTGCTGGAAGAAGCATCGCAGGATGTTTCGGAATTCCCAGACGCTACTTGGGGGGTGCACTTGAGGCTTTAAATGGGTACAGTATAACTTCGGAATTCTAACCTCCATATGTTGGGATATAATCCCACCTATAACTATGGCTATATTATAACCCACAAAAATTCGTCGAACTGCACCCCCAACAACACGTTCCCATCAGTCATCCACTATCATTCACTCCGCCTCATGACGGCCCGGTTGATGGGACAAACCAAAGAAGGTAGCAAGCCCCACACCATCAACCTCTTGGCACTGGAGCTCCGCTCCCCACAGGGGCTGCCTGAGGCAAAAAAAGTCTGGCAAGATGCAGTTGGAAACCAATCAATTGGCAGTTGCGACTGGCGGGCAAAAACATGGGTAGACTTGTAAACATACCAAACGATTTACCATCATAAATGGAATAGGCATTATGGACATTCTGTCTACTTACTAGTAGCAGTCCAAAGTGACAAGTTTGCGGTCGTAAGTGACACTATACATGTCATTTTGAATGGCGTGGTACCGAAATTGGTGTTCTTTATCTTTCCCATTTTTGAAGAATTTGACTTTTGAGCCACGTGGGTTTGCTTAGAAACGGTAGATGTCGCCAAATTGTGAGTCTTGAAAGGAAGAATGATGAACCATTGGAAATTCAGTCTTGATTGTACAATGCGTTTGGACAAACCTACATGGAACAAGTACTGAGGTTACAGTTCTGTCCAGAAGTTGGATGGTTCAAATGGTAGTTTAGTAATTTCACGGTATCTACCCAACGGGATCGACATTTGCAGATGGCCTGGTTCGTTGGACCAGCGACTGGCTGTCAGTTCGGCTTGCAGTCTACGACAGCAGGCGCGCAGTTGGGACAAATCCTGGCAAGTGGTGGGGGGAGGTGGAATAGATCCATGCACCATGATATTCAGCGTAACGATCCAGCAATCATGAGTAGTCAAAATTCGATTATATATGACTAATCATGATTTTAATTTATCATTAACTGACCATGATTAACAATGATTTAAAATCAATGTGATCATTTAAAACATGGAAAAATATCGCAAGCCCAACAAACCCAATATATCAAAACCCTCGCCTCACGCGCTTGTTCCAAGAGCTTCTTCAACTCTCGTGCCTCGGCAGTCCCCGTCAGTCCATGGTGGTTTTTCGCCAAGGCCATAGATCATCGAAATTTACCATGGGTTTATGGGTTTATGGGTATGGGTTTAGTATGACTAGTATGGATATTTTAATGGGATTTTAATGGGTTATGGCGGTTATGGGTTATGGATATGTTGATAGCTTATGGCTTTAGTATAAAACCATTCCCTTAAATGGTTTAAAAAAAAAAAAAACATTGAATTCCGGATTCATATCATTCCTCTGAGAATTCCAATCTTTGGGAGTCACATCCCCACTATTCTTGGCTTCGCCAAGGAACTTGTGTAAGACCAACAAACACCATGGGCCATGAACTAATCCGATGGAGGTACTGACCAACTGTGAGGATTGGTTCAAAAAATCCACCTTCGATCGACCGACCTTCGACCCCGAGGAAAACTGCCAGTTTGCTTCACCCTAAAAAAGGCGACCCGTTCGCATCTGTTCACTTCATCATGAAACGCTGGAAAGTATATCAACTCTCTTCTTTTCTCAGATCAGACCTGTTTACAACTTGGGGTCACATAGAGATATGCCAACTTTGGCAGATTTCCTTGGCTCAAAAATATGGCCCCATCCTTCAGGCCCAGATTTCAATAGCCCCAGAAAGCCTGGTTTAGTAGGATGCGTTTCATGGAACTGGGTGCCCATACTTGGGAATATCATGGAACCATCCTGGTAACCAACCATTCAAGAATAACTCAAAACATAATCCCATTGTATCCCATTACAACGGTCATGACCACTTACATAAATAAACCCGGGCATCTGATTGGGGGGTTCACCCTGAAAACACCGTAACCAGATTGCCGCTATCGCATCTCACCTGGCTGAACCCCAGGCACGTTTTCTGCCACATTTTGACGAGCCATGTTCTGCACCAAAGAGGCTCGAGCACCGAAACGCAAGGCGCTGAGCGATTCCCCAGCGTTCTCCGTGTGCATGGAGGCAGTGATCATCACCTGCTCCGAAATGAGGATCTACCATCTTAAGTTATGACTAACAGTTTGCCATGGAAAATCACCATGCTATTAATAGGTAAACCCAGGTAAACCATCTATTTCTATGGGCCATCAAAAAACCATGGCTATGTTAGTCATAACCAGATGCTATGGTTACCATGATCTTGGATTGCCCATGTTCAAACAGATTCTACGGACGAAATGGGAAGGTCGCTTTGTCAACTGCTGAACAACATGATGGTGTCGCTGTCAACTGTAAGGAATGCTTTTTTCTAGACAATCACGAAAATCAATCAATTCAATCACGCAGTAAGAATTAACAACAACATACAACAACATCACATAACAACTAACTTAAGATATGTGATATATCAAAAAGCCGGCAAACAAAGTTCAACATCCCAACCACCTCAAGGATTTCAACGACAATTTCACGCATTCCAAGACGCCACAGTTCGAGCATTTCCACCCAGACAGTTGCGCAGCAGTTGCGTAAGCTTTGAGTCTCGATACCTTTCGCGATATCACGAGGTGACGGACAGGGATTGAACATTATGGGGATCCAAGAAAATCTGGGGATGGATCCTCCGCAAGGACGTACAGGACGTAAGATCCTCCGTGGACATTATTCTTTTCAATACCTTCCCAAGTCGGAAAGTCATTGGGTAAATGCGGTATCTTTCCAGGGGTGTTTTCCAGGACTTTTTTGGTATCTTGAACCTGGCTCTGTGAAAAAGGTCAGGAGACAACAAATCCCACGGTGTTTGGGAGATTGTTTTTTTGACAAGTACCCTCTGGTTATTTAACATAGCCATGGAAAATGGCCCATTTATAGATGGTTTACCTATTAAAAATGGTGATTTTCCATGGCTATGTTAAATAACCAGAGGGTAAATCAATTCATTGCACCAGTTTCCACGGAAAACATGGAGCGTTTGGAGCCACTTATGAACGCAAGTTGAAACGAAAAAAAACCTCATGGTTTTCCAGGATTCTGCTGAGCCGATTCTGCTGAGCTGCGGAATGTGCTTTTGCTTGTGGGCAAGGGCCCAAATCACTTGACCCAGGGCCAGTAGACTCTTGTTGATGTTCTTGGCCTGAACGTGATGATAAGCCATGGGATGTTGATGGCTTTGACGTACCATGGGACCATGCTAAAGGCAGAGGATGGAGAGTTCTGGAAAAGATTGGAAAAGTATCATAATGATATCTCAATGATATCATAACTGAGGGCCTTGCCAGTGCTGATTGGATGAATCATGAATGCACATGATTGCCAATGAGCTTGCAAGTCACTAAAGCCACCATCAAACATGTTCATAAATAACAATACATATCAATATACCGATATACCGTAATATACCTGTATAAATATCTAAGCAATGATGTTGGGATGTTTATTGATTGTCTAGGTGTTAATCAATTGTAATGTACCCTCTGGTTATTTAACGTAGCCATGGAAAATCACCATGCTATTAATAGGTAAACCCAGGTAAAGCATCTATACATGGACCATCTATACCATAGCTATGTTAGTCATAACCAGAGGGTATATCCCAAAATTCACCAAAAGATTCAACTTTTTTGGGGGGCTATCACCTTCCGTGTGACCCAATGGCGCTACCAGCCACGGCTCTATTCATCATATATTACTCTCGTATCTAACGCTATGATTTGATGACCATTTAAGGACTTTGACTTAAAAACATTCCACCGAAGATGGGCCACAGAATCCCTAACCCGATTAAAACCTCTAGCCACAGTCTCAAGATCTCCCCAAATCTCCCCAAAATTCCGAACTAGAGAATACAAAACAGAATTTCAGTCCCATTCCAGTCCCACCATCACCATCTTTCACCAGTGATCCCAGTTTTTTCCCCATGGCCCGGTGACCTCTTCGAGCTGCAGACCTTGGACGCCGGTCTTCATCACGCGTTCGCTGCCCGCCAAATCCACCAGATACAGCTGAGCGAAGCGCTGCTTCCCAGGATCCACCTGGAAAAACATTGGGAACACCTGGATGTTGTTGGGGGAAAATGTGGAGGAAATGTTGAGTGAATTTATGCTGTATTTATAAAAGATGATTTGAAGAGTGACATTCTAAAAGTGGGAGATGTAGACAATGTAGACGATTGAACTCTGGCAATACCAGTTCTATAGCCCAAAGACTTTGAACTTTGGATGGCGCTGAAGGATCAGTATCAGTAACAGTTTATCTGGATCAGTATGATCACTGGGCATCACCAGTTCATATCGCCTTGTGGCCACTCGTTGCATCCCGGGGGAACAGATCGGTCCGCTAAAATGGTGCCATCTGCTTCACCAAGTCTTCCTCTGAACGAATGTTGTCATTTTTGTTGGGCGAACACGATGAGAAGCTGCCAATAATTGACCATCAATCCACAGAAATATCCACAGAGTGGATAGGCGGTCCAAATATCACCGGGTGGCGCGGTTCGTGACCGTCACAATGAACACCGCATGGCTTCTGGAGGAATGCCGATTCATCTTGGTTTCTGCCTGTGCTCAGCTCAGGCTTGCTGTCTGGGCAGGTGAAAAAATTGAGATTTAATCAACAACAATGGAGATTCACCAAAAAAACATAGAGATTTATATAATCCACAAAAAGTGGAGATCTAACCAGACTAAATGGAGATTTAAATTAACCAAAAAAAATGGACATTTAACCAGCCCAAATGGGGATTATACCAACAAAAAATGGTGATATAATATGATATAATGTGGCCACAAGTCGGATATAACCAATATGTGGTCTCGCTCCATCCCAAAACATAAGGCAATTCATCCCATTTCTACCGTCCAAATTGGTCAAGTTTCAAGATTTTTCAAGACACTTGCCATGTAGGTCCAGTTACGGTTGCAAGCCGCAGGGTTTATCTGGTTGGTGGTTTCAACCCCCCTGAAAAATATGAAAGTCAAATGGGATTATTATTCCCAGTATATGGAAGGTCATAAAATTCCATGTTTCAAACCACCAAAACCAGTCGTGTTGCTGTCTGTGCTGTCTTGGTCAATATTTCTCTGATCACGGATGGCCGCTCAAATTCTCCAGTTTTTGATGGCCCTGGTCATCGTGGTCACTCCAGGTCATTGTGGTCACCGGGGTCCAGTTGTAGGGTACGGGATGACTGATATCCGAAAATTTCACCAAGGGCCAAAAACATCGTTTTGCGATATGTTCATTGAATGTCATTGAATCCCCCCCCACTTATGACCACTTTGATCAGGGCCGCTGCTACTTGACTCTAATTAAATCGAAGTTAAAACTGGATTAGAATGATTAGGCTAAAGAAAGCTAGAAAAAACAGAAGGAAACTAAATAAGTCCGCTAACCCACCCTGCACTCAGTTGTACTGATATGTTGTTCTGACCGGAACCCCTGCCTTGAAAGGCTTCACCCATCACTGACTTTTCCAGCCTAATCTAGCTTTACTTCGTATGGATGTGTACGCAAACAAGAGCTAGAGAAAGCTAGCACACGCTAGAAAAGATTACAAACACTTTAAACAATAAATACCAAACAAAAAACGAGGAACTACTAACTCTCCCAGTTTTCCCCTTTGGCTCCTGGAGGTTGTTGTTGTTCCAAAATCTATTTTAGAAGCACGTCGTGCAGAATCCGCTGAAAGTCAAACCAGATGTTCCGATGGGTTTTTGAAGGATCCAACGTTATTTCAAGACATCATTCAGAAGCCCTCTTCGACGGTCCAAATCGTTGGGATGTATCATCCATTATCATTTCCCAAAGACATTCATTTCCCATATATGTATCAGCCATTAGATTAATATTCTCAGTTATATGATATCCATATACCATATATCATCAGTGTTATATATCAGATCATATATCCCATATCATTCATATATCTGGGTAAACTATAATAATTCACTAACCTGAATTGTTGGGCCATTTGGGGCTGATTTCCCTTACTAACCATGATTCCAGTGAGGGAGAACAGTGAGGTCGTTATAATTTACCCAGATATATTTGATATATTGTCAGTCTTCAAAACAATGGTGCCTGATGACGGTTGCGATTGCCAATGCGCATCACCTCCATTGCCTTGGACGCTCGGATGGAGGCTGCTTTCCATGGATTTCCCATAGAGGGGGTTTCCAGAAATGGGGGATCCCCAAAATGGATGGTTTTCAGGGAAAATCCTGTTAAAATAGATAATTTGGGGGTACCCCCATTTCAGGAAACCTCCAATATGGGATTGTGACAATCCCCAACATCTTGGATAGTTTTTTTACCCCAGATCATAGTCAACCAAGAGACCAAGAGAGGCTTCGGTTTTGAGCACTGCTCGCTTGGGGATTAGCACATCAATCCCAGCTTGGAACATTGAGATGCTGTAAGAGTCGGGTCATGACTCCTGGTTTACCACCTTGGCCTACTTATAAAACAACTTAGCTAAGTAGGCTAAGTAGGGCTTTAGTTGGTGCACCCATTGGGACCCATTGAATCGTGGGTAAAGTCCTGCAACTCGGTCTGCGCCACTTTCTGAAAATCCAACCAGCCAAAACTGCGGCCGCGATAAAGAACACGTCTGATATTAACAGATCTGCAGTTCCACTTTCTAATCTTTCTTCGGTGGAAGGGACCCATGACTTTTTGTTTGAAAATCCTAACCTCAATAACCATCAAAAACCATTCAAAAAATGCGTATCAACATCTATTAACCATGATTTTCCCATTATAGAACCATCTATAGTTAACCATCAATATCTATTTTCCCATCTATTCACTATATAAATGTTCCATCTACTAACCCTTTCCACAAGATTTATTTTTCCATCGTTGTTTTGCCCAGCCATCCCAAGCGCCCAGCCCTCCAGCCTCGTGCACGGAAGTCACGGGCGTTTCGGTCACGGTGGGCAGATAGAGCACCTCGCCCTGCTCACCTGCAACAAAAAACGCTGTTTTGGATCCAGGAGAAGTTCAGGTGCCATGAATTTTCTTGATATATGGATATTATATATATATATACTGTATGTGCATATTATATGTGTATATATGTATATATATATATACATATATGTAATATGTACATATATATATATGCAATAGATTATGTAATATGTATGTATGTATATATCTATATATGTCATGTGTATATATATATGTAGTTGTACCACGTTTTGCCCAGACATGTCAAGGTCCAAGGCGCGCATGGCTGCGGATTGCAAGCCCTGCTCTCCAACCACTGCACCACCGCGCAAGGGTGAGAGCAGGTCCTGGCTGAAGATTCTGGGATTAGTCCTTCCAATCCTTAGATATTCCCCACGTTCCAAACATACATTAAATTATATATATATTCACCAGAATTCAACCATATAATTTTTGGCCCCAGCTTCAAAAAAAAAAGGTGCATTGTCAGCAAACGATCTAGGTGAGAAATACCGGGTCCAATCAAAATAGTTTTTCGCAGTAATGTTAACCCGGATCAATAAACCCTGGTTGATGAATTAGAAGCTATGTTCATATTATTTTCCCTTTAAAGGAAGTGCAGGTTGCGACTAAATCGCTACCCCCCCATTTGAACAGCGGTGGGAAAATTGCCAGGCCAGCAGGAAGTAGGAAGTGCAGGCTAGGGATAATTACGATAAATAAAACATTGAGCCATTATACAGATACGTATATATATATATAAAGACATATAAACATATACATATACTGTATACATGTATGTATATGTATCTATCTATCTATCCATTCATCCATCTATCTATAACAGCTCATGAATGGCTTTTCAAGTGTAACCGCCTCCGTCCAAACACATTGCGAGTGGATCCCAGGCATCGAGAATTTGGGTAGGGACCATGCCGCGTTTTGCCTATCACTGGGGGTTAGTAAACACTAACCCATCATATGTACCCAATATTTGTATACACATAATATGTGTCATATATATATAT
>Ga0126342_10020825_pt1 | contig 10992 bp, 12 predicted proteins | sample Cyp1metagenome_FD_92528 | JGI IMG/M metagenome (GOLD analysis project Ga0126342, IMG submission 92528) | Coral microbial communities from Lord Howe Island, Old Settlement Bay, Australia - Cyphastrea 1 metagenome | ecosystem: Host-associated > Invertebrates > Cnidaria > Coral ... | reverse complement strand
TTATATTATATATATATATATAATATAATTATATATATATATATAATATAATTATATATAATATAATTATATATACGTATATATATTATTATTATTATTATTATAATAATATAATCTATCTATATATATATACGTTCTATGGCCATCAAAATTGGTGGCCCAGCGACTTCGGAAATCGCCAGGTATGCAGCTGCGAAATCGCCGCCAGAGGCTGTTGAGGGACTGCGAAACCTCGCTGCCGAGGACAGAGGACTTGGACTTGGAGGACTTGGCCCCCTTACTTGGGATGTTTGGTACATAGTACACAGCTACATAACATGTTAGATTACACGTATATAATTATATATTTAAATCTGTATAGCTTTATGTAGTTCATTGATACATCATATTATTTATGTAATATGTATATGTACATTAGATTATGTGGTCAACCAGTTTACCCCTCCAGCAGTCAGCCAGCAGACACAGCTAGCAATCATAATATGCAATCCCATCCCCCTAATGGTCCCAAATATGTGTAAATTCACCAGTTTTTATCATCGTTTCTGGGGGATGTTTAATCTTAGGGGGATGGGATAATGTATATATATATAATTATTATATATATATAATTATATATATAGCGATATAAATAGTTGATTACATACGTCGTTATACAGACAGACAGGCAGCCAGGCAGGCAGGCAGGCAGCCAGCCAGGCAGGCAGACAGGCAGACAGACAGGCAGACATAAATACATACATACATACATACATACATAAATACATACATACGAGGGAACTCCATCCAGCAGGTATGGTGTATAAATATTATGTATTGACTGCCATGGAAGGACGCCGCTGCCGCGGCGCAGCTTTGCGCAGACAAGATCGCAGCACTGCCAAGTGACGCAGTAGTTACCTCAAACACAAAACACCTTGGCGGACCACGGAGAATGTCACACATGAATCACATGTATACAATCTGAATTATATATACAGGATCACTCGATCACATGTATAATTATTGCAATTATGTATTAGATATTTGCATGTGTTCAGTACTTTTCTTTTACCTTTGAGGGCCCCAATTCCGGGTGGTAAGCCTGTGAGGGGATGTCGGTTATCATCCAAGTGATTGGTCATTTTCAATGTTGAAACGGAAAATTGGAGGTTTCATTAGTTATTGGAGCTTTTCAATGCTTATTTTCAATGCTTATTTTCAATGCTTATTTTCAATGCTTATTTTCAATGCTTATTTTCAATAGTTACTTATTTTCAATAGTTATTGGATGTTTTTCAATGGTTATTTTCAATGTTACAACTGTTATTGGTACCACAATGGATTTTCGAAACCGCCATTGTTTTCAGTGGAGGTTTTGGACCATGCCCGGGATCTCGTTGCGGCTCTCTTGGATGCCATTCGCCAGATCGCTCAGCGATTCCACTGATCAACCGCACCCTCTTAAGATTGATACGGTAAATCAGATTGGAACCTCCCAATTTTTTATTAACATTCTAGTACTAATGGACTAATGGAATAAAACTCACATTGATCCAATAGTACTAGTAGCAACTGGTATTCCTACTTATTGTTTATTATATATATATTGTTGTTACAACGTCGGAGAGCCGAGAGCTAGTTTGCGGCTCAAAGTGGATCTGAGAGCTATGTTTATTAGCACAAAAAAAGGTGCAGCTTATGTTGGTGAACGACTGGTACCTGGTCACACATTGTTGATATCCCCAGCTGGTGAGGCCTGGAGAAGTTACCAGAGCTATCGAAAGTGCTGGAGCTGTTTTTGCAGAGGACCGGGCAGTGCTGTGAAATGCTGGGGATTTAGCCAGTAACAAATGGGGAGTTTATGTTACCAAATATGATTTCACAGCCCACATCATATTCCAAAGCACTAGGAATTTCTAGATTTGTTCATTGATGATTCATCATATGATCTAACGATATCTAACGCATATTTTCCTGGCTTGAAAGGTGTTGGGGAATCCTTTTCAAGTGTCTTTGATGGGATGCATTGACAAACCACAGCATGCCTTCCTGAGTCTCCAATCAGCTCTTTGATATTCATTCATACAGGGTGCCGCCCCCAAACGATAGCTAAGTTGGTATATAAGTAGGTGAACTAAATTGTTTATGGTACAACATATCGAGCTAGATCCTGGAGTCTCCATGGGGTGAACTTCGGTGAACAAACAAACATAATCGGGGGGCTCAAATCCCATTATCCATTTGTATAAATCAATTATAAATCCCATGTTTTCTCCCATGAAATCCCATGAACCTTCTCTCCGGGGCCACCTCAGTGGTGAAGGACACAGTCTTGGCGTTCTGGAGAAGACAAGTCTCAGCAGGCGATAGGAGAATATAGGAGAACTCTCATCATTTAAATTAGCAAAAATATAGGGATTACATGGTAAATTATGGTCAAATTTAAATGGTGGTTAATGATGGTTGAATAATGATATATTAATCTTTAAATATAGGGATTACATATATCAATGATGGTTAATATACATATATACATATATATATAATTATATATATATAAAGACTCACAATGGGATTACATGGGATTTACCTTCACGTGTCCTCATATGTATGGCGGGCCGCTGGGAATCCACGAACTAAATGGAGTGTTCATTGATGGGAAAATCAATTAACTAAATGGGAGAAGTTGCATTGCCACGTTTGCTTACCGGAGGGTAACTCGAAAAGTGATGAGGGAAATGGCAGTACAGAAAAAGCGAGACAACCCCAGAAAGCGAAACACCCAAAAACAGCTGAATACCATAAATAGTCCCGAATTGTGTTGCTATTCATCAACATAGAAAATTCTGGCATATTCTGGCAACACTCTTGGCATATGAACTGTGACTAACTACTGTATTCACAGTGTGCCAGGGTTTTGACCCTTTTACCTCTGTGACTGATGTATTTCAAGTAGCGCACAAGGCAGCTCACGGTACGACGGCGCTTTTTCTTTTATCCCTGACTTGTTGGCTTCAGATTGCTTCATACTTCATGATATACGGGATCTGGTCTTCCAGCAACATGTCGCGGAACCAAGATTACATTAACCCATTTTCTCATATTTTCTCAAGTTCGCAAAGCTACAACACAGCTTTTCCGTCTTGAGCACTACTGGCTTTACTATGCTTTACTTTTTATTTGCTACAAGCTGGTGCCCCCCAGTGTTTTTTGGTTTACAACCCCTAACTATGGATTCTGTAGATATATAGATATAATATGATAATAATATGATATAATATGTGCATACTAGTTTCTACTAGTTGTAAATCAACAATGACTTCCCAAAAAAGCACCGCAGGCACAGCCTGTCATCCACAGCATGGTCGTGGACCACCTGTCAGCAGCTCAGTCAGAGGACCAACACGAAGCAGTGCTGGTAGGAGATGTGATGATATAATATCTATATGCAGTATATTTGCAAATTTGGATATCATTATAAAAATTCAAAAATATCCAAATTGGGAACCTACCACAGATTCTCGGATATTTTGAAGGATTGTTCGCAGGCTTGTCGTCCAGTCCCAATCAATGCCTGGGATTGGTCAGAACAGGATGTGTTGACAGTTGAAAATGTCGTGTTTAATCGTGTTGAAAAACATTTTGGGAGGATGAAGATCCATGAATGCCAGCTATGTTCATGTTTTCTTTTCATGTTTTTTCACAGGTTTTCAACCCAGAACTTCAACAGTTTTTACCGATGGCCGGCCGCTGAGGTTGAGTACTCCTCGCCTCCATGGTCTTCTGGATGTGATGGTGTCCAACAGCAACGCAGTTGCCTGGGCGGAGGCATGAGCAAAACAAGCGGTTGCTTTGGGATGACAAAATCAGAGAGGACATACATAGAAAGTCTAGAAATCTGACATGACTTAAACTGAGAAAACATGGAAATCTAAATCACTTAGACTTAAATTCATTCAAATCCAACGTCACTTCTAATTTATACATAATATCATAGCATGTTTTCTTTTCTCATTGGGTCCCATATTCAAGCCCAACTTCGGCAGAATTTGCAACCAACAGCCTCTAACAGATTTAACAGGCTTTCACATGTTATTCAGGGGGACAATATCCAGAATCCAGCGCTGGGAAGCTGCAGATTCTCCAGCTGCGGGCGAACAAGAGCCGCATGGCTGCTGAGCTACTTTGGAGGTGGGAGTTGAAGATGGCTCAGGATGGGACTATTGATCCTGGATACCATGATTTTTCCAATATTTTTCCCATTTGACCATCAAGATCATCAAGACTTCCCATTTTTCCCACTATTTCCTCATCCTTTTCGGAAACATCTGTGATTTTCCCAGCATTTTACATCATTTTACCATCATCCCAGCTTTTTACCATGGATTTCCACAGGTACCACCAACAACGAGGCCAAGTGCGGCCCGAATGGGCCCAGCTGCAACGTTTGGTGGAGACCACCCAGGCCGGCTTTGAAGCATCAAATGATGAGAATAGTGGGTTTTCAGATGTTTTAAACATGAGAACTAGTAAGTTGAGAATAATCACATTCCACCGGTGGACGGGGTTTTCGCACATTTTTTTTTACAGTCCATGAATTGGGAGAATAGCCTGGTATGGTGAAAGTAGTCATAATGCCAGCAAAATATCGGCAATTTTTCCAGAAACTGGGAATGGGCCAAAATGAGGATAGCTGGAGAAATTCTGCAAGAAAGGGTCATTTGGAAGGACATAAATCATCATTTAGGTGTTTTCTTTCATATGTTTGTTGATCTAGAGCCACACGTTAAAAAAATAATCGCCCATGGGGATCCATGGGGAGCATAGACAGATATCGCCAGTGCTCCCATTTCTGACCTGGCGCCAGTTCTACAGCCTGAAAGAACGCATCCGATATTTACGACTATCGCAGGAGCATTGCAGCATGGAAGTGAAGAGAAAGTTGCTGTTTCCAGTTGAAGGTTTCATTGATTGCAATACAAGTTGGGTACCACAAACCATTGGAATTCACTCTGGATGCAGATCGAAATTAGTAAGCAGCGCAGCACACGCAACAGGGTCAACTCACCTCGAAAGCAAGGCATGTTCTCTCAGCTCGAAAGACTCTGCATGACACTTTGAATACACCTTTTTTTTTAGCGGTACCAGACCATACCATTGGCCAACTAATCCCTTCTTCCTCATGGCAAACCGGCAAACCCCTTCGAAAACCCACGGTTTCGTTGTGTATCTCTTCACTCACTTTCGGCTCGGTTTGGATTTGTCTGAAATCATTTTGAGAAAATCATGAATCAAACAGCATTATGATCCCGATATCTCCATCATATTTTTATATACCCTCTGGTTATGACTCACATAGCCATGGAAAATCACCATGCTATTAATAGGTAAACCCAGGTAAACCATCTATAATTGGGCCATTTTCCATGGCTATGTTAAATAACCAGAGGGTAATATATTTCCATCGGCTGGATGTAACCCTTCCCGTTGTGTGATTCACGCCGTCCGAGGAGCGCAAGAGCGGGGCCGACGAAAGAAACACCTTGGCGCTGCGGCTGAGCTCGGCTGGGTCTCAGCCGCCGGGGGAAGTGCTTCCATAAATAAGTGAGGTATTTATGATGGTTTATTATCCATATATATATACAATTATATACATGTATCAAAATTTATTATTATGTACAATTATATATTATATATCTATATATTGTAATATATATGTATACATATATATATATATATATATATTCTGTATGTAGATAGTGAAAGTGTACCATAGTGTACCCCTTAAGCAAATCCATGGGTTTCGTGGAGATTCTTCAATCAACGCAGTGAATCCCCGTGGCAGTGGCTTCTCAAACAAGGCGGAGAAGCTGCAGCTGCCTCTCTTCCATGAGCTGCAAGAGGTCGCAAGTGAAACCAGCCATGAAGAAAGGCGGCCTCGACTCAGCTCAGAAAGCAATACCACTGACCAGGTGTTCAAAAGACATGAAGAGACAAGAGGGAGTACGACTGACTTATATTGATTTCATATTTTATATATTTTGACAGAGTAGTGCAACTGCTGCCTGGAAAATTGAAGCTGACTAAGATTGACAATTCACAATGTTTGTTCCAGTTGAAAGCCCATTGGTGACAACTATGCCCAATTCCAATGTTGCGGGCCCCTACGGCCGGCAGGCGGATGGCAGCAAAGAAGTGCTGCCACGATCTGAATCAGCTGCAATCAATCCGAGAGCTATTTGAGGCGCAGCTGGAAGCCAAAGGAAGCAGGGAATGGCATGGAATGGCCATCAGTGGCCTTTTTTTTGCATCAGTTTACACATCAATTTCAATGAAACAACATGAAACAACATGAAACAACATGAAACAACATGAAACAACATGTTTCACAACATTTTTCACAACATGAAACAACTACAACTGTAATTACTGCATTTTTTTCTGCAAAGATCCTCAGAGATCCTTTATGGATCTTTGGAAACATGACGGAAAAAAAGTGCCGTCACCAGGTGGCGGGTGACTTTGGGCTGGGGCATCTTCAGCTAGCGATTGCGGGCTTCTCAGGTGCGAGACCTTCGGGGTCTGGAAATTTCCCGACTGTCGAGGATTTTGTATTGCACATATTTCCAAATGGTGATTTCTTACCAACTATTTACAGTCCTATAATATACTATTTCATACTATTTCTAGTATATAATTATTACTATTTCGTGTATTCCAAATGGTTTGATATTGGTTTGATTACAAGAGGGTAAATGTACATGATATTGCTAGATATTTTTCGTAGGAACAGTGGAAGGCACCTGTACTATGAATAGACGTGAAGAGGCTGAGGCACATGAATTCTGAGGGCAAGAGATATACCATCTGGTTATTTAACATAGCCATGGAAAATCACCATTTTTAATAGGTAAACCATCTATAAATGGGTCATTTTCCATGGCTATGTTAAATAACCAGATGGTATACATAACTATGTGTATCTATAGGATATATGATACATGAACAGTGACAATTCATGAGAATTCCAACAAGAACAGCACTTGCCGCCTACCATATAAATCAACCAGATTCAGTTCTTCATCCTAGGTTTTTCTGTTGCGGAAATCGCGGTTTTACTGTCAAAAGGGCATCTGCCCTTTTGCTTCATGCCGTGCCTTGGTTCACAGGTGCAAAGATGGCTCATGATGTGGTAGCAACTTTGCCTCCAACTCAGAAGGTTTCTGCAGTATTGATGTTTTTTTTCTGGAAATTCATCGATGTTCCATGAGTTTTCATGAGTTTTCATGATTTTCCATGATGTTCCAGATGCGATTGTCACTTGAGTCTTGCTCCAGTGCCCACGATGCGGCATCACGGCGCATCGTCGGAAAACAGCGGCGCACCTTGCAACCTTAGGTGGGTGAGCTTGCTTTTTCCGCGTACAGAAAGCTTGTACAGCGAAAAGCAGGCGATGGATGCTTTCTTGGAGATATGGGTGTGTCTGAAAATGTGGTATACCTCAAAATATTCCTTTTAAATCGGAACATGATGGAACATGATAATAAACCATTGGATTTTGAGGTACCTTCTTTTCAGACAAACCCAGCTTTAAGCTTTCGCTTTGAAACACAGTTTGAGATGAAAAGACTAAAACTGCTATAGCTATCTTTGAACAGCCATCAGAGAGCCATTAGATGTTTCGTGAACCGCTCCGCTAAGCTCTGTAAGCTCTGTGAGGCGCCATCTTCTCCCAGGGAACTCTTTCCACTCTTGATGCTGCGACCACACCAAGAGTTCTTCCTGTCCAAGCAGGTCAGCCAAAGAGACGGCTTGGTTCAGATTCTTTGAGCCATTCAGTGGCAATATATCCACTTTCAATATCCTTCAATCAATATCATGATTCATCAATGAAGTGAACCTCATCAACCATCATCAACCCAATATCCCCAAACTATCCCACGCAAATCCCAAACATATCTCATAAATCCCAAACATATCTCATGAATCCCGAAAAATATCTCATGTCATAAATCCCTAAAAGAATCTCAGAATTCCCCAAACAGATTCATCCCCAAATAGAACATGATAGAACAGCAAATCATCATCAAATTAGTGAAGTACTTGTCCATCATGTTCCATCGCTGAAATGGTGGGGCCAAGTCCCTCGTGACGCCAGGAAGTGGCACCGGCAAAACCGATCGCTCGGCCCGAGCCAAAGTTGCTGCGATGGAGGATGCTGACCTTCCTGCGCGAGCTCAGGGAGGCGGTGACGTTTGAATTTCAAACAGGGAACGGTTGGATCAGTTGGGCACAGGTGAGTTGAGGATTTTCCAATCTTTTGAGGGGATGGGATGGATCAAAACCATGCAAAACCAAGGATTCTAGCAGATTTCGCATTTTGGAGGGGATGCATATCCATCATTGGCGATTTTGGTGTGAAGAAAAGGGTACCAGGGTTTTGACCCATAGTCATCTGAATTGATGAAATGAGGATCCAACGCTTTTCAAGAATGGTGGTGTTCCACTACCAGGGTTTAACTCACAGTTTCGTATCAGTGGCATATGTGGCATCATGTTGTGGATTTAGCTCTCTAGGGCGGAGGAACAGTTGGATGGGTTTGACACAATCCGTGACTAGCCTACAGTCTTCATGTCACTTTGCAAGGACTGGTGGTTGGCCAATGATGGGTTCAAAGGGAAACATGCGGCAAGCCATTTTCTTAAAAATATATGTCTGCCGGCAAATCATTTCGGAACCTTTCAGTGCAGTGACTCCACAGCTACTTCCGCAGCTGTGTCAACACCCTGCAGGTGGCACCAGACAATCATACCCTCTGGGAAGCGAGGTGTGTCCCTGGGCCAAGCTCTCGTATGCGCACACAATCGTACGCCAATGGTTTCCGCCAGCACCCTTTCTCTGTCGGAAAAAGTCGAGAAACAAAAAATGTCAAAAAATATCAAAAAATCATTCCGAATCAATTTTTAGAGGGCTTTTTTATTGTGCTGCGTGTTTCGATGTGTTTGTTACAGAGCTCCTCTAATGCTCCTCTAACAGCGGGGAACATGGGTGGAACATGGCGTGAAATTTCTGCGGCTGAGGTGGGAACACTCTTGGAGTTCAGCAACTGTCTGTGGCTTCAAAACTGTTCCCCAGAGGCCGCGTTTTGTTGGTTTTGTTTTTGTCAAATGTCCTCAAAGTCTCGCTAAAATCCTTTCCCCCTATAGTCAAACACCTTTCATAATAACGGTACTGGTACGCCAAGATGAATAATGTTTATTTTCAAATTCTATCAGAGACAGCTTTCTTCACATGTGCACCTTTCGGAGGCTCCGCAATCGCCTGGCTTTGGACGAGAAGGTGTGTACTGCAGATCTAGTAGGGCAACGGGATAGAGGGGTCAGTAGCATAGAAAAGGCATTACAATACCAAGTTCATCCAAGTTCAATGGGTTGCATTTGAATATATTTAAATCCTGTTTCTATCCAGTAGGGAAAGTGCATACTTTGGCATTTTTTATGATCGTTTATTTTTCAGTAAGTTGAGGGTCAGTGAATTCCCAAAGAGACGGCTTGGCAGGTGACGCGTCTGCTGGGTCACCCTTGATCAATGAGACTTGCTTGTGGGTGCCTGGCCCCAGTGCTAGCAGTTGAACCACAGTACCAGAGTATGTGCGAAGTCAGCTGTCATCAGTACTCAAGCGCTGCTGGCTATTGCTGGTTTGTATTCTTCTGATATGGATTCGATCCCTTGGTTTCTGCAAAATTATGGACATGTGTCCTTTGAGCGGACGCTCTGTTTTCATGTGTTTTCATGTAGAATACTTCGAACGTCCAAAACACTTGACATGAAGGACCTGATGGGGCAGAATGGCTTTGAACCGAATCAGAATTTCAACCATCATCTAGAAATACGTTAATTACCCCAAAATATGATGGCTTATAACTTATGTAAGTTATAGTTATAAGCTATAATCATTCCCCCCACTACAACAGCCACCCCTTGGGAATAAAGTCCGATTCAGCAACCAAATTTCGATGATTCTTGGGGTCTCGGCCTTGTATTACATGGTATTACCATGGTATTACCACATTTACACATCCATTTCAACCCATTTCAACCATCATCTTTGCAGCTCATCATCTCCTAGGTGGCAACGGAGGTTTTGTCCCAGGAGCCCTTCAACATGTCCTTAGCCGACTTGGTCACCTTCTACGTACCTTCCTTGGCGGCTCGCGTGGTCCAATCATGTACTCCGTTGAGTTAATGAATTGAATTTGAATGAGTGCCATGTGCCCAATCCCTCGCCATATGTCATGATTCGCCAGGGTTGTTCGTGGTGGCAATCATGATATTCATTGATATTCTATACGCCAAAGAGAGCATGTCCAAGTGCCACTGGACAGCAAATGTACTACTCTTTGGGGTCAAACCTTCCTGCAGTCAATTGTGAGCAAACATCAGAAACTGAAACGTTGCAGATGCACCATGCCAACAGACTACAGTGTTTTTTTTTTCCGCTCATCATATCATACCATATCATACCATCTTCATCCATTTTCTACTAATATGACATATTATATTATATTATATATCATTATATATCCCTTCTTGAATGATTCTCTCCCAATTGGTGGGTTATGACATAATATGACATATTGCACAAATCACAGATTCAGCAGTGAGTTGGGTTTGCTATGATCTGCAATGGCTCGGACAGGCAGAGATGATTTCAAACCTCCACGTTTGGCACAAGCAGCTGCAGGTCAGACGTGCGTTGCCTTAGAAAAAAAGAGGTCATGTTGCAGTCCCTCAGGTGATATGTGATATATGTATATATGTTGGACATTGTTGGACTATGATTTTCATGCCCCTTTTTAATGAAATATCCATGTAATTATCATTGGATATCACGAAAGGTAGCCTAGGCTACCTGAGTTCTATGTACTTTAGTACTAGTTTAGTACTGGGGGAGGTGGATGTTCCTTTCCCGGAAATTGAGACCCGAGAGTCACGAACGGAGACTTAGG
>Ga0126342_10020824_pt1 | contig 10992 bp, 11 predicted proteins | sample Cyp1metagenome_FD_92528 | JGI IMG/M metagenome (GOLD analysis project Ga0126342, IMG submission 92528) | Coral microbial communities from Lord Howe Island, Old Settlement Bay, Australia - Cyphastrea 1 metagenome | ecosystem: Host-associated > Invertebrates > Cnidaria > Coral ... | reverse complement strand
AGGCGGAAGTGGAGGTGGAGCAAGGCGGAAGTGGAGGTGGAAGAGGCGGAGGCGAGGAGGACAGCGAGGAGGACAGCTAGTCGAGGAGGAGGAGGAGGAGGCGGGCATGCGCTCTGATAAAATGTAACAACCCTCACCGGGCAGGTGGGGAAAAACTTTAGAAAAACTCAAGAACTTCATGTCGCGTGATGCCTAAACAACTTCCCACATTTATTAAACAAAACAAACAATAAAAATATCGAGAGCTGCATGCGTGGTGGTGCTTACAAAAAAATAAAGCACACATACACACATATATATATATACATATTATTACAGGAAGAGAGAGAACATCTATAAACATCAAACATGTCAAAAACTTCCAACAAAACTCCCCAGCCCTTGAACTTCTTCGCCTCAAGGTCCTTTCCAAGACAGTCTGCGCCAAACGCTGCTGGGCAGTGATCTCCAGCTGCTGAGCCAAGCCCATGCAAAGCCTTGGAAAAGTCGTTGGAAAGGAAAGAAGACGAGGAGACTTTCTATGTTTGTTGGTTTATAAAGCCTTTGACTAGGTATATGTATATATATATTCCCCATAAACCCTACTCATTGATCATGCAAGTTAGAAGTTAGCTTAGCTATGAATATCTATGAATGATCCTTCCTTAGAATTGCATATTATTTCTCATCAATAGAACCAGGAATTACAGTAGTAGATTGTTTCCTCATGTTATCACGTTAACGTTCATTCAATGGCGAATGAGAAATGGGCCTTAGAGAAGACAGTTACAATGTCAAAATATAGGTGTATGTATTTACAGTGATTTGCATATGTGATGTATCTACAGTATGTGTATCTAATATGAAGATATATGAAGTATGTTGCATTGGGGAAAGCTAAATCCGGGATTCATTATGTGTCACCTATTTTTGTTAGATAGTCATGGTTTTGATGTTTGAAGTTTTTCATACGCTCATTAGAATCAGAAACGACAGCTGCCGAACCCTAAGTGGCCGATCACAGTCGATCATCATGAGTTCTGAGACCATCTATCAAAATGAACTAACATCAAATCAAATACACCTCCGATGAAAGTTGCGATATGAAAATATACTATATATCTGCATGTATATATATATATATAGGTATACATATATCCTATGTAACTATATATCAGGAAAACAATACCTGAAAGTTTTTCCTACATCCATAATATAAGCCCATGTTGCGGATCTTTCATGGGAGTTTTCCGGGTTTATTGCATGTCATGGAAGTAGCGCTTTGCTCACAGGATCAATTTCCGCTTTTGCTGACCACTGGGAAGCAGGGGGAGCTACCATACCAAGCAGCTCCACTCCGATGATGCTGTCCTCTCAAATCGAAGTCAGTACGTTTCAGAGATGGAAGATGCTGCTACTGAAATTGGATGAAATTGGATAACATATAATAAAATTGAATGAACATCGCTTCCATCCACGCTGACTGCTTGGAGGGGCAAACAGTATCTCAACCATGCTCTCTTTGCCGAATAAAAAATAGACATCTGTTCAGTTGTCTGGCACTCCCTGCTGGTGTGAATCTACTTCCAAGCTGCAGCGGTGATCAGTCCTCTCTCTCCCCAAGGCTTTCCCCTTGAAGGGAAGCAGCTGCGAGAGTGAAAACGGCAGCACCTAAGAAGTCTTCCTTAGTGCAACATGTCGAGGATGTGGCGGATGGGGTGCCGCTTGTGATCCACGCTGGCTAGTCATAGTTCCATCTGTACACTTCGTCCTATGCTGAGGGATGGTGGTTTTCTACGTTATTCACCCTGTTGAGTGGTTTTGGAATGTCTTTTTTTTTGCGGATCTTGAGAACCACCAAAACAAATGTTTGGCGAAGATTCAGTTTCCCCATTCAAACTAGGCGATGATTGAATTTCAAAACGTTCATTTCTCGCACTTCGCCAAGTTTGTAGCAGGTTGCACTCCTTTAAACTCCAAGTTTTCCATGACTTTTTCGGCCCTTCACTTATGGCACTGCGCCACGCAACACTGGCAGCCGCTGTGTCTCGATCTTCCTTCCAAACCTGGACCACCTGAGCACTGCGACATTTATATACATTTATAGTAAGATTAGGTGCTATACTATTAATTTATGCCACATATTTCAACTATGCCGCTGTTGCTTCATAAGTAAAGTGAACCACAATCATTTAGGATTTAATCTTACGGTTCTGCATTTTTTGGGGGGTTGATAAGCACACGCATATATATATATATATAATTTAAAAAACGTACATACATATAATAACATATATATATATATATATATATATATTACCTACATATACATAAATTTGGGTACTTGTGTGTGGATAATCACGTACGTATCCTCAGCTGGGACATCATCCCAAGAAATCTCATATGATCTTAAAACAACATGAAACAAACATCCTCTTTGGTGGTCTGAACATACAATCGGCCAAAACCCGAGCCTTTGGCGATGCATATGGGGACATTTGATTGGCAAATTTAACCATATTACCTGAATGTGTATTATTGAGAGATAAATAAACAAAAACATGATAGCAATCCATGACAATCTGGAGGGATATGTAGCGCATGTTGCTTTAAAAATCTACATCAATGATGCAAAATTAATCTTTGGAAAACAGGAAAAATACATCGCCAATTGTAATGTTCTAATAGAAGTCTACCTTGCGATAACAGTCATAAAAGGCAGCCTACAATCTTTGAAGTATGTGGATTCTCAGTAGCACCATCATGGGAACGGATACGAGGTGTATGGGCCTGCAATTGCCTAGAAATGTCAACCTCGGATTAGTACCCCTATAAACTATAGGTTGTTTAATTGGGACAAGTCCCATTTTATATAGGAGCAAATGACATCAAATGACCTCAGTATTTGGGGGGGTCCCTCAATCCTTCATCTATGTAAACTGCCCTTCTGTCATTGCTATCCTCAACTGCCAGCATATTGCAGCTCAAAGCTAAGAAAAACAACATGAAACCGCATGAACGGAAGAAGAGCAACAGCTGGCCTGGTTGGGGGTTTAAAATGGCCTTCTTGCCGGACATAATCAAAGATAACGATTGGAAATCCTCCATTTATCGATGATTTGCTGAGCGAACTATAAACCTCCATGGTTAGTTCGAGGATTTTCCATTGCCACGTTTGATGACACGTTCGAGGGCAAGACCGGGGAAGATGCTTGACACGTCTTGACACATCTTGACACGCCTAGACACCTTCAAACTCCGACTGAGATCACCCCCACCTCTTCAGCTGAATGGTTCCCATGCACTTCCCAGCAGCGCAGCAATAGGCTCCACAGGGCCTGGAAACATCAAACTGGTCCATCTTAATCCCTTCCCCCTATTACTAAACCGCCACCCCTCCCCAAACAATAAACACCTGGAAGAGTTTTTAGTATTAGGGGGTATTTAGTATTGGGCTGCCAAGCTTCCCCCTAATATTAAAGTAAAAAAAATAAAATAAAAAACTCTACCCGTGGTACCGCGCAAGGCGGTGGCGGAAGTTTCAAGGATAGGACGCTATAGGAGAGGTGAGTTGTTGTGATGCATGGATCCACTGATGCACCGAAAGGTGGTTGGAGCTGTGTTTTTTGGAGTGGCTGCAATGGTTACAGTGGTCACCTCACTCACAACTCCTGGATGTAGTGTGGTGTAGTGCAGTCTTTGTAGTTGTAGTTGTAGTTGTGACGGGGTTGATGTTGTTGAAGTTGTAATGTTATAGGTGTAGTAGTGGTTGAAGTTGTAGTTGTAGCTGTGGTGTAGTTGAAGTGTAGTTGTGGTTGTAGTTGTCTTAATTGTAGTAATTGTAGTGGTTGCAATAGTTGTAGGAGTTGCAGCTGTAGTTGTAACTGTAGTTGTAGATGTAGTGTAGTTGTAGTTGTAGGTGTAGTTGTAGTGTAGTGTCCTGATAATAATTCTTGTTGTAATAAAGTTGGGATTGAAGTTGAAGTTGTAGTTGAAGCTGAAGTGTAGTTGTAGTGTGGCTGAAACCCTAGCTGTAGTTGCAGCCATAGCTGTAGTTGCAGTTGTAGTGTAGTTGTAGTAGTTGTTGGAGCTGCAGTTGTAGTTGCAGTGACACGTGTAATTGCAGTTGTAGTTGCAGTAATTGTAGTTGAGGTTGTAGTTGAAGTTGAAGTTGCAGTCGAAGCTGAAGTGTAGTTGTAGTGTAGCTGAAGCCCTAGTTGTAGTCGCAGCTATAGCTGCAGTTGCAGTTCTAGTGTAGTTGTAGTAGTTGTTGGAGCTGTAGTTGTAGCTGCAGTGACACGTGTAATCGCAGTTGTAGTTGCAGTAATTGTAGTTGAGGTTGTAGTTGAAGTTGAAGTTGTAGTTGAAGCTGAAGTGTAGTTGTAGTGTAGCTGAAGCCCTAGTTGTAGTTGCAGCTATAGTTGCAGTTGCAGTTCTTGTGTAGTTGTAGTAGTTGTTGGAGCTGTAGTTGTAGTTGCAGTGACACTTGTAATCGCAGTTGTGGTTGTAGTAATTGTAGTTGAGGTTGCAGTTGTAGTTGAAGTTGCAGTTGTAGTTCTTGTAGTTGAAGTGTAGTTGAAGTTGTAGTTGTAGTTGTAGTGTGATGTAGTGCAGTTGCAGTTGCTTTTCTATCTATCTATACATCACAGATCTGTTTATCTATGCAATATATCATATATGTTTATCTATTTGTCTTTCTGTTTATCTTTCTATCTATCTATCTACCTATCTATCTATCTGTCAGTCTATCTATCTATCTATCTACCTATCTACCTAGCTACCTATCTACCTATCTACCTATCTACCTATCTACCTACCTACCTATCTATCTATCTATCTATCTCTCTCTCTCTATCTCTCTCTCTCTCTCTCTATCTGCAAGTTTGAAAACGAAGCTATCCTGCGAGACTTCCTCCATTTTTGAACTTGACGTGTTTAACGCAGAACTTTTGCGAGACTTCCTCAACCTTTGAACTTGATAACGTCAAAAACGAAGCTATTCTGCGAGACTTCCTTCAAAATGGAAAGTTGAGTGCAGAGCTGACGGCCTCGTACCAATGAGTTTTGCGATTTTTCATGATTTTTCCACTCCATCTGTGTAAAGTGCTGCGCCTGCCACGCAAAAGTGATGCCAGGTCATACAAAGTGCTGCACCTGTCACGCAAAATCATCTTAGCACACCTAAAGATCTGACGAATCTGACATAATCTGACGCTCCAAAATGCAACCCCTCTCAGGAAATCAGCGCCCTGACCTCCTAACACCTCTGATGAACATGTCTCTTGTATTGCGCCTGCCACGCGAAATGCATCTTTGCAGATCCTCTGCAAATGTCCCACGCTTGCCATCATTTTTGGAAATGCTATCAAACCCCATGTTTTGCTCACTTTTGACAAGGTGCAGAATCCCCTGCGCCTGCCACGCAAAATCACATCTGAACCTTCAAAAGTGGTCCGAGCATGTGGTGCTTTTAACATTTTGACTTGGACATGTGCTTTGCGCCACAACGGCGTGCACTTTTTCGACATCGCAACTTCCAAAAGTGCTCCGAACGTGAGATGCTTTGTACATTTTGACTTCGAAATGTGCTTCGCGCCAGAACGGCGTGCACTTTTTCGACACCTCAACTTCCAAAAGTGGTCCGACGCTGGTGTGCCTTGTACGTTTTGACTTCGAAATGTGCTTCGCGCACCCTCGCGCCACAACTGCGTTCACTTTTTTGACATCTCAACTTCCCAAAGTGGTCCTAACATGAGGTGTTTTGTACATTTTGACTTCCACATGTGCTTCGCGCCACAACGGCGTGCAACTTTTCATCTCTCATCTGGCCAGAAGGCTCCGCACCCGCCGCAAGTCTACTTTTCGACCCTCCGGAGCCACAAATCATTGGAAAAACACAGTGTTTCGCGACGTTCCTACCTTTTCGCGCACCTGCATCTTCTTTCTTCTGAGTCTTTCTCTTCTCTGATCTTCTCTCTTCTGCTCTTCTCTTCTCTCACTCTTCCCACCTCTGCTTTTCCATCTGTCCATATTGTCGGAAGTTTGACTTCTAAGCTTCCTTCGAAAATTGTCCATTTCAAAAACGATTAGCTTTCCTTTAAAATTATAATTAAACTATTGCCAAAAATTGAATTTCAAAGCTTTCCCCTAATCTTAGATTAAAAACCTCATGGAATACCTTTTTTGTTCTCGATCTTAAAAGACTGACCCTAATTTAAAAAAAACAGCCCGGGGCTGACTAGTTTTATTATTAGGGGGGTAAAACCCTGAAATGGGACCTTCACTTTAATGTGTTTTCGAAAGGGTACCAATTAAAAATGAAATTTGTCAGTCCGAAATTTCCCAAAATTTGACGCGGACCCTAGTTCTTTTTATATTCGGGGTACGTTTAGTAAAAGGAGGTGGGGATTAATCCATCCTAGCGGCGTCACCAATCTTTTTATGGAGGTTTAGTTCGCTGGGATCATCGAACTCTCCTTTGTTCATTAGGCTGTGCTGTCTTGCGGCCCATCATTTTTCTAATCACCATTGGGGGAACCATCAGCTTCCTCTGAAGCTTGGATTTCAATTTCTCTGAATCCAGCTCTTGATGTTCTTTATTTTTCTTTGCGATCAGTGTTAGCTGGGAGAAGAAACATGAAACAAAATGGAACCAACATCGACAATATATAGTATGCAGTCTGCAGCAATAATGATCAATATGGAAGAATCATCTGAGAAATGCTTGTTTTTCTTTTTCATTTGGGTAATGAAGATATTGGAATGTCATCTGCACGACTGTCAAAGGTTGGAAGCGGATGGCAATCCACCATTTGGGACTGAAAATGACAATATAACCCTATGAAGTCCCGTAAATTCACTGGACCGGTGTATCATCAAGAACACCCACTTATGTGAATAAAGTTCAATAAACCCCATGAAATCACCATATGCCCGTTAGGTTCTGTTCCCTATGACATCCATTTATTTTTGGTTGGCAACGGTGGATCCAAGATATCTAAGGTACCAACTCCAGAAAATCCAAAAACTCCTAGGCCTCAAAGTCAGCCATGGGAACACGACCAGTGGACTCGCAGCCTGCGACGTTCCAAGGGAATACGATCTACAAATGATGCATATCGATCCCACTGCCAGCTTCTTGTATTGAGTATTGAACGTTGGGATTTCCAGTTACCCTATGTTGAAATGGTTGCGTGCCACAGGGGGAATACAGTACGCTGGCATGCAACGGTGCTTTAAGGTTCGACCCCTCTTCAACCTGCACACCGCCATGGCTGTGTTTTTTCCTCACTTGGTTGGGCAATAAATCATAGTCTGATGTGTGTGTGTGCGTATTAGATTTGATCCCCTGACATGAGGATGGTGGGCACAAGCTATTCTACCGCAATAGACATATGAATATATTTTATCGTGAATATGCCCCCATGGAATACATGTGGACCGTCCTCCTACAAATAAGATAAAGGTGCCAATTTCTCTGCATAGAGCTGACCTGAAAACTGCCCACATCGCAAAACACCACTCACACATGCTTTATTGTATGGAGTATTTACCCATATTTTCCCCCAAAATGACCCAAAACAAGATATACAGCGAGCATCATCGATATATGGTATGATTACCTATACATACATACATATATATATATACATATAGATTTGTAAGAAAATAGTGTACCTGTTCCATCCACTGTTTGATAACAATGTTCCCTCTTAAGACCTGATTCTCAATCTGAAATTCTCCAAGTTCTCCCCACCTCCGCGTGTGGCCCCTCATCTCCATGGCCCCGTCAATTGGAAACACTTGACCCAGCTGATCACAAGAAACGAGAATCTGTATAATAATAATAGATCTAATAATAAGTTCTGCATAAACATATATAAAGTGAACAATCATTTCAACACAATATCAGATATGTATAGATATGAATATACATATTTTAATAAGGTATATATATAATATATATATATATATATAAAACATCGTCATGAATGTAGTTTCTTAGATGTTATTCCTAGAGTATGTATGTGAAAACTCAACGTAGCAAAAATGCCTCTCAACAAAATATATCAATAAAGATCAATATTGTACATTCATGTGATAGCGCGCTAGTGTCCACGATTCTTTTAGTTCATGTCTGATTCTCTTTCACTTTTAATCTATCAGAAGCTTGACACAGTCGCAATTCCGAGGCTTGAGCCCAGCCCATCAAGCAGGGTAGATCGGAAAATATTTGGTCGTCCAAGCTGTTTCTGCCCCAATTGTTGGAGGGTACAACCGGCTGACAACCTGCTCTGCATGTTCAGCACCGCGCTGAAAACTGGCAGCAGTCCTTGAGGACAGGTCATTTAAGGAAAAGGTGGCGCAGACACCTGCCCATGTAAAAGGCAAACCTAGAGGTCGCCTGATTCCGTGAGCCACGCCTCATCCCAATGTTCACTCGCCTTTGGCGAGTCAAAGGGATGCCAGTTTGTGTTCAAGATTTATTAACAGAACGTAACAGTAACAGAACGTTACGGCTACATCCGCTCAGCATCCGTCGCCCTACACCCAGCCACTCTTAAAGTTTGGAGCATTGGCCATATTGATCTCAATCTCCACCAGCTGTGCGCTTTCGGGCTCCGGGATTTCCTCAGATCTGCGGAAAAGTACGCTCCCATACACTCCCCAAAATTGGTGGTTTAGCTGTTTAACTATATGCTGGGAAGAGAAACAATCCCCTTGAGCAAAGCCAGGTTCATTAAACATCATTAGACGCAGTCAAGCCCCCCAAAAAATCCCATATCCAGTCATTTCAATGGGGCCATTTGGGGATGATTCCCCCAATCCTTCAGCATGTCAAAGTCTCTGCGGGTTCCTCAGCTGTCACCTGCGGCTCCTCCATTGACCCGTCTTCCGCCAGCTCGGCGGCCAGGGAGGCTGCACTCAACCGGGCCTTGCGGTCCTTCTCCTCCATGCTCAACTGCAAGTCTTCCTGGGGACTGGAGGGGGTGGCGAAGCGCCGAAACGCGCCGAGGCCAAGAAAAGTGAGCTGCATCCCAGTCTGGAAATTTTAGTTATGGAATGTCATGGCCACATTTAGACTGGGATTCATCTGAATCCTCGTATTGAATCTGTCACTATCACCCGGGAATTCTTTACAGCTTCACCATGGTTTCACCTCATGACATCTGTGACATGCAGCCCAGCTTCTCTGTAGATATTCTTCTGCGTTTTGCCACGCACTGCAAAGGACTGAGCACTGACCCTGGCAAAGTTGAATTTCAACTCATTGGCTTTGTGTGGAACGAGGTCAATGGCCAACAAGGTGATACAAGATGTAATCAGCCGGATGTCCTCGACAGCAGGAGCAGTGTCGAAACTGAACATGGAAATCAATTACCTGTTCTGGAAAAAGATGGGGCATGATGCAAGCAACGCGCATTGGAAATATCATCAGAGCAAAAACATATCGGGAATATCTACGGCCCATGTACGAAAAACACATGTTGGTTACCTGCCACGAAAAGTAGCCAGGAGTCGATGAGCCCCGGATGGGTGATGGTGGTAAACAATGGTAAACATCCTTTAAGCCACTGAGGGGCCATCTTGTTGGTCGATCTTTTGGAGCCGTTCAGAGTTCTCATGACATCTCTGTTCTACGTTTTAGCTTTGCATCTTGTGCACTATCCCCATCCCACATGGCATACCTCTCTCTGTTTCACGATGTTCTTTCTTCCATTGAATCCAGCATTTTGCTCGCACACAGCCTGGCTTTGTACCCCGGGCCGGCAAGTGCTACCAGTTGATCTCTTGAAATTACCTTCAACTCAGTTCTCTCTCTCTCTCTCTCTCTCTCTTCAGATCTCTTCATGTTTCAGCACAATATTTCCCACAGCGCTTTAACTGCAGACCTCTCTTCCGAGATCCACCAACCTGGATCAACCCTGCAAAATCGCTCCCTCCACGGATTTCAGCAGGCTGCCAAGGCTGCCAAGGCTGCCAAGGCTGCCGAGGGTCAAAGGCTGACATGCTTCCAATCTTCATGTTCATCCACGACTCGTCCAAACGCAATAATTCTGCGGAAATTTTCTGTAAGCGTTCACGCACCAACCGGGCATCCGACACCTTGCCTGCGAAGAGGTGGTGAGAGTCTGTGGAAATTCTGAATATTTCTAATATACATTTAGATAATCCAAATCAAATCCTTTGCGTTTCATGATATCAAAACAAAGCATTCTTGTTGTTGAACCATCCAAAGAAAGAATCCTTAGCATTTAATCATCCAATAATGGGGTTCAGATCTGTATTAAATGCTGCAAAATCGCACCTTTCTTACCAAACTCAATGACTTACCAGTTACCAGACATGGTATTCAAAAGCTCCACTCGGAGGTCTCCAAATACCTCATAAAGGTCCGTACAGTAGCACATACAGTAACCATTTACATAAACCAAGTGTAAATAAGCCCAAGACCTTTGAGTGTGGCTGCTTGACTACTCAGGGAACCTGATGGAAGGTTCCCCCATTATCACACAATTCATGGCACTTACCAGTTGGCACCACAAGTATCGGATTGCTGAAGCAGAGATTTGGAGTGCATCTCCTGGATGGTTATAAAGTGTCGAGATGGAAAATGATCTGCCAGCACAATACCACTAATTACTGTAGCAGTTGCAACTATTATATAATAACAAAAAAATCATTGGAAACTTGAATTTCAATGAATTTTAACCGCCTGTATTCAAACCAATGCGAATCATCCTAACACCTTTTCCGCCTTCCTGCAATTCATAATCACACTCAAGTGAACGCCAATATGCAGTATCATCCAGCACACAAAATTTTCATATTCCTCTGGTTCCCAACTTCCACCTCAAGACTTCATCACTTCCCAGCAATATACTCATGTCACAAACTTCGGAATGGCGACCAGCTTGTGGGGAGATTAATTTGTAGGGAGTTTTGGGCATCTCAAAAAGTACTTTTTGAGCAAAAAGTGTCTCGTGCTAACATGTCATAACATCTCCGTGT
>Ga0126342_10020823_pt1 | contig 10992 bp, 8 predicted proteins | sample Cyp1metagenome_FD_92528 | JGI IMG/M metagenome (GOLD analysis project Ga0126342, IMG submission 92528) | Coral microbial communities from Lord Howe Island, Old Settlement Bay, Australia - Cyphastrea 1 metagenome | ecosystem: Host-associated > Invertebrates > Cnidaria > Coral ... | reverse complement strand
TATCTATATATATATATAGATATGGACATATGTTTCCATGCGAGTGGGTTCTCTTTGCAACATATGCAGACATCATCATGCGGCATCTCTTATGATGCGTATATTATGTATAGAATCGACATGTTTATCTGCTTTATATCTTTCTACGCTCTATCTTGTATATATATATATCTTCTTTAGACCTAGTCTAAATATATATATATATATGAATCATTCTATATATATATATACATGAATTGCATGCTACATATGTATGTGTTATTGGAACCGGTGCTGATATATTTATATATATATATAGATAGGCTTTAAATACCAGTTTGTTTTTTACATATAAACGGATAAACAACCAAGCTGGCATGATCCTTGTTTAAATAAGACAATCATATATTTATATAGAGGTAACAAAACCGCGACTGGCCAAATGCATGGTATCTGTTGAGGCATGACTGTTGCTCATGTTGACTTCTGTTCTATTCGGAAAAAAGGAGACTGCTCGCGCGGTCGTTTTCTTTTGCTCCGACAGCACAGTGTTTGGTCCCCTACCGTGCTATATGGAATCGACACACATCGAGACAAAAGTTGTGCAGCAAACGTCGTCCATGGCAATCCAGTGTGGATTCACACAGTTGCCTGTCGGACATACCCATGCACTGCTAGCTGGCCGACTTCATGCGGCGTCGCTTTGCGACGGGCTCTACCGTACTGGTGTCATCACCTCGCGCTGGTACTTCCCCTGGAGAGGCATCATTCGTCTCTGCTGCAGCGACTGCACCAGTCTCTGCCACGGCTACCGCAGCAGCCTTCGGACATGCCTTCGGCTTTGCTTTGCCCTTCGCTGCTTTGGCTGGGATCAGAGCGCGCAAGGACTTGCAAATTTCGACCGACTGTTGCACAGCCGTCTTCAAGTCTGCGGGCCCAAAGGGCAAGTCAGCGAGACGCTGCACGTCTTCTTCCGCAAGCTGCTTCGCAGACTCGTGCATGTTCACAGCTGCACGTGCTGCTTCTGACCAGTTGCGAAATTTTTCTGTGGCTTGCTGTGCTGACTCTGCAATGCCTGTTGGCACCGTGACACCTGCCTTTGCAACTTTCTCCTGCAAGGTGGCCAAGCTCGTCCAATTCTGTGAAATGGGACCCATAGCCTTTGCCGCGCGATTGGCCAGAGAGGCATTGATCTGCAACACCTTCTTCTGCGATTTCTCCGCTTTCTTCTTGTCTACCTCTTCTCCGGTACCAGTGGCGCATGGCAGCGCCATTTCGTCGTCACTGGAATGAGGTTCGTCCGCATTCGGACCCTGCTTCTTCTTCTTTTTCTTTCCTTGGCGGGCAGCGGTGGCATCTGCTTCGTGCTGCAGCACCTCGCTTTCCACTGTCTGGTACTCTTCGGACCAAGTCTTTTCCGTAACATCCACGACATAAAGCTGGCAGTGGTGCTTGTCCGACCAAAAATTCCGACTGGCCAGTACGGTCTCTTTCGGCCAGCCCTTGGTCATCCACACTTCGAGTGGTAGTTCTTTGCCAGTCAGCTTCGACTTGAACGAGGAAACCCGACGCTGTGTCAGCGCACTAACCAACATCGCGCGCAGCGACGTCCACTGCAACCGACTATTGGGAGCCTCTGCTTTCTTCCGGCGCACATCCCGAAAAAACTTGCAAGACTCTTCTCCGCTGAAGCTGTCTAAGTTGCTTCCTTTGCTGCCAAGGTTGTGTCGAAGAACGCGATCAGCAGACGAACATGTCGTGCAATGGAAAACACGACCATGTTGCCGCCCGTCCTTTAGGAGATACTGCAAGTTGCAAAACTTGCAAGTTCTGGTCTCCTCTGACGGCTCCATGGCTGGTGGCGCTGGAACGACCCGGTTTTTTTTCCACCACAAGCAACGCGGAGCAAAAAATGGCTCGACCAAACACCATTCAAGTTCAGGAGACAGGTGCACGGAGAAAAACAGGCCACACGAAACAATGCAGCATGAAGACTAAGGTGCAGAATGGTTATATTGATTTGTTTTTGCATACTTCTGTTGTCTTCGAACAATGGAGGAACCAAGAGAGAAAAACAGGGCGACAACTTGTTCTGAACCGAATAGCGTCCCTCTATTCTATATCGTTTTGCAAAATGTTTCATGCAGCGACCCTCCAAAAAGTCATGTGTGCATCCCTCCCGCGGATAACCGCGGATAATCCCGTTCCCAAATCCGCGGATAACTTTTCCCGCCAAGCTTTAGATTATAATTAAATCCGCGGATAACTCCGGCTACCGTAAAAAGCCGCGGATAACCGCGGAGAACCGCGGATAAACTCACGCACCATCACAATACTGCGGAACCCCTGCCAAACGTAACATTTCCACCGTGCCTCCTACAATGGCCAAAGCACGATCTATCCAGCAACCTTCGCGCAATCCAAGGCAGGAATGCAGAGACGGCAACATGCTCAATAAGATTTGCTCCCCCTTTTGGACCTCTGCGACATGTTCCTGGGCTTGCCACCGCACCCTCTCCCATTCGTCATTCCACACAGGAATGTGCACAGGAACAACTAAAAAGTCACCAGGCAGGATACGCATTACTTCACGTGGAAGGAAGGCGGAGTCCAGAAGACGCTGCGTGCGCAGACATGTGACCATGTCTTCATTTGCACCCACAGCATCACAGCGTGCAGCTGACCACCAGAGTGCCCACCGCAATGCTTCGACCGCCACTCGGGCTTCGTTCCCATGCTGCTGGGAAAGGACCTGCTGCAGGCCATCTAAGTTTGCAGCCCTAATGCAGAAGTCAGCCCAGGAAGCATCGTCAGACGATTCACCGTACTGCATGCTTTGCTGCGTCACAGGCAAGTACGTCAGAACACACTGCAGCCAACTCATTTCGTTTCGAAAAGTTTCTCCCACCTTTCGTAGAGCACTGTTTAGATGCAACGCATCTTCCATGGCTGCCGCAAAATGCTCAGCATGATAACCTCGCACTCGTTCCTCATATCGCTTCCACTTGCCCGTGGTCCACGCGGAAGCCTTGCAGTTGATCCGAATGCTTTCCCCTTGCACAGCACCAGGCAGCCAATGGGTAGCGCGCAGCAAGACGCAGTTGAACCGAATCAAGCGATCTTCCACCTCGTAGGCGCGCTCATGGTGAGCCTTCGCTTCGGCCATATCGATGCATTGACTCAAATTCCGCCATGCATCTTTCCAGGACTGGTCTGGTTCGGGCTGCCAACGCCCTCGTACATCTTCTTTGGATGCTGACACTAGGAGTTGCTGCAACTGAGTCAGATGGCTTGCTGCCAACTCAAAACTCATGTCACGCTCCATGGCCACAGTTGCGGGGCACTGCGGGAGGAAACTACGCGAGCTGAAATGAGAGAACCGAAAGAGTAGAACATATAGAGATGCTGCAACGTGTCAACCGTCTATGTCTATACGTCTCTATAGCAAGATAGGTCCACATTGCCAATATCATTTTATTGAATGTACTGGGGGGTGACTCTAACCGCATGAGCAGAGCAACAGTAAAATCAAAGTGGAATAAACATATTTAGAGAAGGTCACATGGAAATCATTTTCTTTTTTGGGCTGCCATCCGCTCTGCAGTCATGAGGAAACGCAGACCCTTTTTTGCGGTGCAGGCACACGTCACGACTCCTGTCTCAGACGGCTACACTACAGAGGCAGCGCATTGCAGGAGCAGCCGGAAAATCTCACGCAGAGATCTCCTTCAGTGAATGTTAATCACCACTTGGCCGGAGCGCTTCGCAGATGACTTTCGTTTGTCATCGGAAGGCTCAGAAGATCCGGAAGCTTCCTTCTTCTTCTTTTTCTTCGGCTTCTCCGGAGAAGAGTCGCGCTTCTCTGTCCTCTCTTTCTTTCCTTTCTCCGGAGAAGTCTTTCCCTTCGACTTCTTGTTCATATTTTCCTTCCTTACCGGGGAAATCACAGAGCGATCCCGATGGGAACTTGCAGCAGCAGCTGCCGAGCGCAGGCTCCAGGCAGGACTTCGATCACGATCGCCTTCCTCTTCCCAATAATGTCTCCCTTCCTCCGCCAGCTCCGTTTGCCTGCCATACTTAATGCCACGAGCCTCATGCTTGCAGCGCGGCCACGACCCAGCCTCGTTCTGCTCCCACTTGGGGAGACGATTCCATTGCTGGCAAGCAATGCAATGTTCATTCAGATGTTTGTGTTGTTCCATGGCGGCCTTATAAGGGGCAACCTTTTGACCACATTCGAGGCAAATCCAGAAGTCCCGTTTCTTGCCTGCGCCCTTGTACTCCTTTCCTTTGGAGGCTTTCGTGGAATCCTCCTGCTTGCTACGAGGTGGGTCCAAAGGTTCGGGGACGGAAGACCGCATCTCACGACGACTTGTCTCTCGACGTGCACTGGGCGACTTGCTGTCCCGACGTCTGCCACGGTCACGATCTCGAGAGCGTGTGTGACGTCGACGACGCTTTCCTCTGTGACCCGATGATTCTTTCTCCTCCTTCGGCTCGGCTTTGCTGTCTGGCTTCTCTGTAGGGGCGTCCTGCCGTTCTGACTCGTCCTCTGTCTCGGCAGACTCCTCGGAGCTAGCGCACGCCATGCACCTGCAGCCGGGCAGCAAGAAACGGTGCTGGGTGCTGAAACAAACCAGACAAGCATTGCAATATAGGACACACACATATATATATATATAAATCTCTAATATATATAGATATAAATACATAGATATAGATATAGATATGAATAAGAATGGACCAACCCATTTATATATCATTATGCATGTCTATACATATATAAATATATGTATATGTATATATAGAAACATCTATGTAACCGCCCAAAAAAAAAGGTATCGAAGAATGAGAGAGCAAACAACGCACCGCAGACTCGGTTATGCAGCCAGACACCACGCAGGTGACATCTATCTGCCACGCAAGCTATAAATAAGTCATCACGCAGATGACTGGATACCACGCAGGTATCCCCTCACCACGCAGGTGAGGTCCACCACGCAGGTGGATGCAATTGTGTCATCTGGCTGATGACTGGATACCACGCAGGTATCCCCTCACCACGCAGGTGAGGTCCACCTCGCAGGTGGATGCCATTGAGTCATCTGCCAGCTGACTGGATACCACGCAGGTATCCCCTCACCACGCAGGTGAGGTCCACCACGCAGGTGGATGTCTCTTAAGTCATATGCCTGATGACTGGATACCACGCAGGTATCCCCTCACCACGCAGGTGAGGTCCACCACGCAGGTGGATGCGATTAAGTCATCAGGCTGCTGACGGGAGACCACGAAGGTCTCCCCTCACCACGCAGGTGAGGTCCACCTCACCGGTGGATGTGCTGAAGTCATCGCGCCAATGACTTCGAACCCACGATGCTGACTCAATTAGAAAGCAGAGAAGTTGAAGAGAAGAGAGTGAAAACGAAAAAGACACCAGAGATATCCCAATATATCCCACCCACACCCCGCCCCATGACCCCAGCCTCAACGCCCGAAGCCAGCTGCAGGGCACACCCGTCGCGAACAAACCGCTTGAACCCTATAGCAGATCACGGCCAAATGGCAACATGAACATGACCAAACAACATTACCATTGGAAAACCTTTGGTGATTACAGTAACGGAAACATACCATTCACTGAAAAAAAAACCTGTCCTGAACTGATAAACCCTTTTTTCTCCCAATTGGCTCAGATGTCACAAAACTGGCTATGTATATCCCCGACGCTTCCAGCAGGAAATTGTGCAATACTTGGTGTAGCGGCAACGACTGCACCCGTCCGCGAATTGCGAACAAACATCCTTTGGAATCCTAGACAAAAGAGCAGCACGGTGAGGATCCGGAACCTGCCCAGAGTCCTGCCGCGCAGGCACAGACATAGCGGGACGCCGCAAAACTGCGACAGCCGCAGCAGGCCGTTTCAAATTTTTCTTTCCCTTGGATGGGTTCTTTGGCTTTTTGACTTTTTTATTCTTTCCTGTGTTGTGATCTTGTTTCTCCACTTCCAGATCGTGACGCAAAGAATCAATCATCTTCTGAGGATCACACGCAGTCTCCTGCGGCTTGACATCCGAAACACAGGTCTCTGGTGGCTTATCGAGTATAGCCAACACAGATGATGCCGACGCAACATTCTGGCTTTCCTGACTCTGTCTTGTGCCAGGCATGTCTAATGAGTCCTGATATCTCTGTTGCGATATGGCCAATGTGGTCTGCCTTGCGACAGCTGCAGCAACATCCAATGCAGACACAGTCATCTGCGTGAGAACATTTCCGGAATCCACATTTTTTCCGGCTGCAGCGATAACATTGCTGACACGCAAGGGCCAGGTTCGACCCAATCGAAAAACCTCAGTCAACGACTTGCCTTTCGGGCACGTCGGTGTCCAACCATCCGGAAAAGCAGAGCGAAGATAAATGGCAGGACACTCATCCACCTTTTCTGGTAAAATTGTCAAGGAACTGGTCAAAGGCAGATATTTCTTCAAATGACGTTTCATCACCGGTTTCCATTTCTGCAGCAGACTTTGCTTCTCACAGTCATATACCACACTTGTCGGATGCATGGTGAATGCCAAAACAAGAAGAAAGGCATATGTTTCCTCCGTGCCATTGCGTAACCCTAGCTTTGCAGCTAAATCACACACCAGCTCCAATGCCTTCTCTTTCGAAGCCTGAGAGTCAGCCTTCTCTAAAAGAAGCCACCACTCCTCAGTCAAATACCTTGGCAAGGAACTGTAGTCTTGTTGCTTCACCCTGCCTTCAGTCTCTGCTACATCGCCCGGTTCAACCGTCTTATCTGCCAATGCAGACTTGAGTCTTTCCAACGATGCCCCATCCCAGATGCGGCTATCCAAGCTGGAAATGATTGGCCCTGATTGGTCCAACGTCAGCGATGACTTGCTGATCAAAGCCAAAAGTCTTTCCAGCTGCTTTAAGCGCAGCTCTCCATAATGGGGTAAAGAAAGTAATCCATTTAAAAAATTTTGCGACGCCACCACCTGTTTTCCAACTTGAGCCATATCTTGCTACAACAAAAACACTATGACCACATCAACCCTTCATCAACCAAATCACACTTTCAACTCCGAGTAACTTACAAAAAACGTCGAAATTTCCAACTTTTCAAAAAAAGCTAAGTCCCTTTGTAACTTTATTTCACCCTGTTGCATAACTATACTTATAAGTCCATAAGTCCATCCTAAGTTCACTCCGCGTGAATGCAACTTATGAAACCACTTAGCTACTTACATCCTAACTTATCCACCGCTAACTTATGTTATAACTCATGTTATAACTCCATAAGTCTCCGGCGACGCTTCAGTAGCTTTAGCGATTATTCTCCTACCCTATGACGTTGCCTTCTTACCCCCCCACGTTCCCATTTCAAAATTAAAACAGTCGTCCTGACCTTTGCAACGTGGGGGGGTGCTGGGAAAAACCACTTATAGAATTATTAGTTTTGGGGCTGGACACCCGGGAAAACAATCTGGCGGTACCGAGGGGGATGTTGAACTGAGGTGAGATGAGTCAAGACGAGCTGAGAAGAGTTAAGAAGAGGTGGACAGGAAGTGAGAAGTCGTGAGAAGAGTTGAGAAGAGAGGTGGCAAGATCTGAAAAGAGATGCGAAGATCGTTGAGGACAAGAAGACGAACTCATAGAACAGAGTTGAGAAGATGTGAGGTTTCTCTGCATCTCCTATAGGCAAACCTTGTCTTTGGATCCTATAGTGTAACAGTCCTTCCTTCTGGAAACTTCCGCCACCCGCCTCGCGCAGGTTTTACTTGTAATCCTGCAATGAATTCAGCAAATGCAGTAGAAAGCACAACATGTGAAACGCACTGACATGCAAAATTCGCTCACCGGGCCCGACAGCTTGAGCATGGAAAAGAACACTGGTGTGCGAAACACCGCAATTTTCTTTACGAATTTCTTTCACAAACAGTGTTCTCCAACCCTCGCAATACAGTCCTTTTTGTGTCACCCTCAGGCATCCTGGCATGTTCGAGAAACAATGGCAGGTTGAATGTGTTAAAAGCAGGCCAAAAAAAAACATACATATATATATATATATATATAGTAGAACAACATAGAGCAACATAAGGACGATCCTGCAACCCATTGCAGTCATTTGCAATCTACAACCTCTGCACGGGTGCAAGGCACTGATCTGCTCCTCAGAGCCGTGGTTGCCCATCTTCCAACTCACCATTGCATATCCATCTGGGCACGGGGCTTCTCCGGTGGTGCTGGCGATATCCACCACGGGTGTGCGGATTTGAACATTCACAGCACGCTCCAACACCCAAGATCCTCTGAACTGGTCCCACTCCAACTTTTGAAGTGTCACGTTCGGCTCCTTGATGTTCCTTCTCAGTGGAACATTGATGCAACTGAAGCTGGCTGAGTTGAGACTGTTGCTGCTGCTAACTCTCAAACTGAATTTTCGCAAAGCCTGGCCCAATGGACAGTCGTAGTTCAAGGAGGTGAGTTCATACAACTCCTCGTTTGTAACTTGCTTTCCAGTGGTAGTCCTTGCTGACTCAGTTCCATCAACACTTGCAACCTCACAGCAAACATATGTGATTGTTCCGTCGTCTTCGTACTGCCAGGAGCGGATGGCTTCATTGATGCCGCATTCCACTTCCAACGAATCCCCAGAGCCACCAGAGTTGAAGCCGCTGCAACCAGCTGGACCAAGACCGGAAATGCCATCAGCGTCCATGCCCGGCGCCATGCACGTGAAGGCGATTTGCACCTCGTCCAGAGATTCCTCACCTTCTCTTAAAGCACGCCATTGGGACATGATGCGACCTCCTGATGGTACCAAGGAAAGTCAGACGCCACAGTACATGAGCGGTAAACATGTCATAGCATGGATGTCAATTACGGAACACGTTTTTTGGGACAATTGAAAATTGTGATTTTCTATTTTCTACCTTGGCATGAGGATTCCTTGCATTTTTCAGGAAAATTGGAAAGTGAAGGAACGATAGGGAAAGGTCCTGGGCAAGCCACTTCTTGAGCCACCAGCGCAGTGTAGCTTCCTCCGTCGTCTGAGAACTTGTCTGTATTGAAACGCTCCAAATTCCACGATTCCTCCGTCACTGGTTTGACAGTTCTTGGCGCAAGCTCCTGCCGCAGTGCGGCGGCGCAGGCGGTGCAGCTGCACTGTGCATGAGTCTGTTGTTGCTTTGGGGCGTTGTTCTGCACTCACAGGCTGCATTTTTCAAAGCGGTATCTTCCCGACGCTGCAAAACACCTTTTTCAACTAGGTGCAAATGAGACATGTTAATATTATTCTTAACTTTTTTCAGACTGAGAAAACATATTCGCGGGAGCACGTCTTGGCACACATTGCGGCTGCCGTTTATCCAACCGTGTGTACAACCACTGGTTACGCCGTGGTTAAGGGCAGGGTTGGTGTCGGAAAACGCGAGTCGGAAAACGGATGTTGGTGTCGGAAAACTGGAATGTTGGTCTCGGAAAACGAAAATCTTGGTGTCAGCAAACGGGTATCTCGGCCGACGAGAGCGTCCATTTCGGGTGCTCATTTGTTGCTCTCTGAGGCACGTGTCACAACCAAACTCAGTAGGCTACGGGTCTGAGAGTGGACGCTGAGTGCTAGATCACCAATTAGACACAATATTGGGGCATTGTGCTTGCAAGCATTTACTACTCAATACCGGCGAAGGTCCCCCAACGTCCCAACGTTGCAGTCAACTGTCATTCCGGCATGGAACTACGCCCCCCAACTGCTAGGAAAAGTCACCCCGACTTCTTCGCCCATTGTAAACGCAGCACGCAAATGTGCAAAACACCATGAGAACGCAAGTCGCCCCAATGGTTTCAAAATATGGAAATAATAAGCAAAATGATGCATTTCATAATCAAAACGCCATGTAAACACATGGTTCATGTATGTTTGGGTAAATATATATATATGTATTATATATAGTATAATATATATATATGTATTATATATAGTATAATATATATATAATATAATATATATATATATATATATTGTATCAAAACGCATCTGATTCTAATGTTCAAAGTAAAACAAGTACATCTAAGAAATGTCATCTTTTGGCTCAAAACACAATGCGAAAGCGTGATTCATGTATGTTTTGGCGACAAATCTATGGGGTTCTGGTTTGCATCTCAACTCAATATTTCTGCAGCCAATTTCTGTGGCCAAATTGTGCTGTTCTTCAAACAAAGCATCAAATTCCCCAGGTGGTACGTTTGAACTGAGCCCCCAGGTGGGTCTTAAATCATAGGTTCCGGGCGAGGCCACAAACGATGCCAAAACGACGCCCGAACGAGGCCAGAAAATAGCTTTGGAAACCCTCAGCTTTAGCAGCAGTTTACCACCAGCCCAGCAGCAAGTTTCTAGCAGGAGTCTAGAAGCAGTCTGGCAGCAGCTCAGCAGCAGTTTACATGTGAGGCTTCGGGGGGAATTTAAACAATGACTTGCAACCGTGACGGGGGATGCTGTGAATGGACAAATATATATTGCATGCGTGGAAGAGGTTTAGACAATGACTCGGGATCTTGACAAGAACCCTCGGGAAGGGAAGGCCCTGAATGGAGAACTACTGCTGCATGTGGGGCTTTAGGTGGGGAAATTTTAACAATGACTTGACTTTTTGAGAAGAACTCTTGGGAAGGGAAGGCTGTGAATGGAGAAATACTATTGCGTGTGTGGCTTTGGGGGGTGAAATTTAAAAATGAGTTGGAAGCGTGAGAAGAACTCTTGGGAAGGGAAGGCTATGAATGGAGAAATGCTATTTTGTGTGGGGTTTTGGGTGGTTAGGTTAAACAACTTGCTGATGCTTGTTTGTTGCCCCTGTTGCCCTTTGATGTTGTGCTTTTACAGTTAGGTAAGTAAGAAAAAGTAAACGTGTGAAACCTGACTTCCAGAGTTTGTCAGCCCGCTCTCTCCTGATTACTTGAAATAATATTTGTTTAAAAGGACATTGTAAGGAGGCGCCCTGAAGCCTC
>Ga0126342_10020822_pt1 | contig 10992 bp, 9 predicted proteins | sample Cyp1metagenome_FD_92528 | JGI IMG/M metagenome (GOLD analysis project Ga0126342, IMG submission 92528) | Coral microbial communities from Lord Howe Island, Old Settlement Bay, Australia - Cyphastrea 1 metagenome | ecosystem: Host-associated > Invertebrates > Cnidaria > Coral ... | reverse complement strand
TATGTAAAAATCATTAAAAATCATTAAAAATCCGGAAAATTTGTATACACATTTATTTTTCAGAATTATGTATGAAAAATCTATAAAGAAACTTGGGATTTAAGGAACATCTGGACTCCTTTGGATTGATGGGTTGAGTGGGTTGAATCAACTAAAAGGATAGGAATCTGATATTCCCACCACAAAGGATTCCTGAAATTGAGGGGATTTCATCAACATATTTTAGGGGATTTTATCGGAAAGCATGTGAATGTGAACAATGGATTGGAGAATTGCGTCATATGAGACAAAAATTGGGGTTGAACGATTGGATGGTTCGGATGGGCATATAGCAGTTATATATATATTATATATATATTCAGCAATGCTTATCCATTGGTTTCCTAGGTCTGCACTCTGCTGCATCAAACAATTTTTTGTTGGTATCCTAAAATGGAGGCACCCCAAACTGGATGGTTTATATATGGTGGAAACACTTATTATTTGGATGATTTGGTACCACCATTTTAGGAACCCCCTTTTGTACATTACATATATTCTGAACTCATGCTGTCACAATTCATCAACTACCTCTGCTACATGATGTTGCAACTAGACTGCTGTAGTCACGCTAGGCTATGAGCACAAGACCCACTTATTAATCATTGGGACATCATGGAGTACCCATTTGATATCATAACCCATTTATATCCTATAACAACTTACATTATATATCCAGCTAAACCAGTTACATCCAAATCAGGGTATCGGTCATGCGTCATCCAATCCTGCATCCCCAACCGGTACCTGAGATCCTGCAAAGGTCCAGGACCGAAGCGGAAACGCAGCAGGCACAACGGCCACTCGGCCGAGCGGTTCACGTCCTGGGCGGGATGGCCACCATGCTTCGGTGTGGTTTGGTGCTGAAGAAAAAGTGCGAATGATGTAGATATGGGCTATAGATGGCTATAGGATGGTAGGATGTGTACGAATATGTTTGAGATAAAACATGGATGAGATTCGATGAGATGATGAATAGCACTCTTTTCCATGTAACTCAGCCCACTGCAACTGTCTTAGTTCCAAGAATGCTGGGGGTGCCCACGGTGGCGCAGCAGCCCAGGTTGGCAAACCACACAATCCACCATCGACAGATTCACTCTACCCGGAAAAAACAGTAGTATGACATAGTATGACATCATATCATTCTCAATCATTTACAAGTATGCACATTATATTTACTTTTTATATACATATAATGATGGGTTACTATAAACAAGTATAGTATATATTATATTATATATATATACATGTGTGTGTATTACCAGACCGCAGATCAAAACTATATTTCAGGCACCTGACCGCAAAGTATGATGCTATGAGCCAACCTGGCATCTTCCATGAAAACTCCCAAAAACCTGCCATTTCTTGAGCCACGCTTCAGGATGCTGCGGGATGGTCAGGAACTGCGGTTCCGTCTCCTCAGGGTGGGCAGCGGCCATCATCAATTTGCCCTTTTTATCGGAGTTCAATCTGATGTTTTTCTATTCCATGTTAGGTATTCACCAAAGATTAAAAACATGGACCCAATAACTCTTAATATCTCCACCGTCTCTGGGCCCCAAAAGGGGGGGTCCAACCCATGGCCCCATGGCCCCATGGCCCCTTCGGCCCATCGGGCCCAGCAACGAAGCTAAAGGCACTCCAGCTCTCATCTTTCCAGAAGGTTCGGAGGGCGAAACAGGTCAGCAAAACGAAAAACATGTGAACCTCATCCGAAGCTCTAGCAGAGCTCCCTCTAGCCAGAACAACTAATCACACACATTGACATTGTATGTGTGACATATAACATATATATATATATATACATATACATATCTTTATTGTAAATAAATATGTACACACAATGTGCATTCGTATGAATACAGAAAATCGCATCCCAGCAAACTAATGATATCACAATGATTCCCAAGCAAAATAGGAAGCCATGTTGGGGGTCATTCCCCCAAATCCAAAAACCCTTGTTTCTGGAGGCTTGATCGACCCGCGAGGTCGCCACAATTTTTCGGCCTTGACAAGCCACAAATCCGAAGATGATAGCACCTGACACCCTGACCCTCTCGCCAGCTGAAGTACCCCGCTGAAATCCGAAATGCCGCAAGACGGACAAACACATGAAGATCAGCAGGTCTTTGAATGGATTTCCTTGGTGGTTGAAGCAGAATTACATGCATGTCATCTGTGTTTTCAGCGATGACACGCACGAACGTGTTTTTCTTTGGAATGCTGCAAGTCTCAGTGCTTTAGACTCTAATTGTATATAGGCTGTGTGAGGATAGTTGTTGAAATGCCCGGCAGGAACCGTGCTGTGCTTTGAAAAAAGAAGTAAAATTGATTAAATTTGTTGAAAACACAGTGAGAAATGTCCAGGAGCAAGCTTAACTGAACTTGTCGAGACTTCGTAGAATGTGGCTTGATTGGCTCTGTTGCCAGAAAAGTTGAGGAAGAAAATGTGCATCCACGGCCACCACGTGTTGAAGGAGAGCTTTCTGTAACCCGCAAGAACGTGCTTTTCATGAAAGGAAGAATCCTATCCATCAGCCGCTCCTCCCAGGAAATTCTGCGATAAAAGACGCCGAGAGTCCAGAGCAGGACGAAACCAGAACCATTGCCATGCCAATAGTGGTGATCAGCAATTCCACAAAGGCATAAAACCATCCTCCCAAAAAGTGAGGGATACACAACTGGGACAAGGATCAATCTGCAGGATCCTATCTATCTAACATAACCTAACCTAACAAACGTAACCTAAACTATTCATTCTGAGTATCATTCTATCCATCTATATAATCTCATCTCAGCTCAGCTCAGCTCATCTCATCTATCTAGCTAGCTATCTATCTATCTATCTATGTGATGTTGTAATCCCAAATCTGGTTGCAAGACTTGTTTGATTCTCTCTAAGTCAACCAGATCAACGTTGAACGCTTCGAACAGTCCTAAGCTCCCTTCGGCTTGCAACCATAGAATGCGGGTCATCGCAAAAGTCAAAAGGGTTAGGCAGGTGATGGTCAAAGAATGGAAACCTTGGAAACTCCGCAGTGCAAGATTCATAAAATGGCGTGTGTTTGACTCGATCAAAGCTATGTGCAGGAGCGTTCCAGACACATTGGCACACATCTTCCATGCATTGCGCTCAACTGCGCACCCTGTGGAAAGCCACCATGGAACCTTGAAAAAAAAGTCGTCTTAGTTTGAGCCCAGCTTCCAAAAGCTCCAAAAATAGCGGCAGAAATACCCAACATCACAGTGGAATGGTATCGGTGTAGAACCTGTGCTTGAAACCCAAGATTGCACCATTTCTCCGCCCACTCCTGAAGCATCTCTGGGCACGGGAAGTAGCGATGAACGCTTTCCGGGGCGCAGGCGTTCTCCTCGTCGTTTCCCCAGCTGTGCCAGGTGAGGATGGTGATGAAAAGCAGCAAGGCACTCCACACGCAGCCGACCACGATCAGACCAGGCCGATGGAAGATGAAACCCAAAATCGCCGCTGCAATGCCACTGAAAATAGGCATCAAAGACTGCAACCACTGGAAGATGGTGCAGCAAAGGACGCAAATGGATCCTGGTAATGGGCATTTGCAAACCCACAGAAGGCAAGTCGGTCATGGGGGAGGTACGGTTTTAGAGTTTTAGAGGCAAAACACGTGAACAAAATATCAAACCATGTCCAACCACTGACTGGCCATTTGTTTGGTTTAACCATAATGTGTATTAATGTGTTTTTAGCGGTCAATTACACGCCCGAACACTAATATGTACTAATATGAGACATTTATTGCTGTCCATTGCATCCAAGTTCGGAAAATAATTCCCACACCCAATGTAATTGTGAGGCTCCATCTTGGCTTTCAGAAAGTTGCCCAATTTTGACTCATACTTTTTGGTACCATACACTATACATCTAAGCTCTTAGAAGCGGGTGTTTCTCAACATTTGGGCATCCCAAGTCACCATTGCTTTCTCAATCAGAAAATGACCATTACAACACTTGGATGCTAACATGGAGCCCATCTTTCTGGCACATTTCCAAGTGCCCCATTCTTGATATGTTGATGAATTAATTATGTTGGGGGTGACTTGTCTTGAAGTCATCCAGCTTCTCACCCAATTTCCCCCAAAATTCCCAGGGCCCAGGGTATCCCAGGGTCGTTGTTCTGCCGCATCGGAGACCACCCGACTCTTCGTTCGTGTCCAAGTGATCTGCGCACTCACCTCCGAAGTGCTGAGATTCCGAGCCAGGACCCAGGCCTTGCGGAAGCCGCGGAGCTTCAGAGCTACTTCGCCGTGGAAGGAAAGGAAGTAGAAGGCCTGGGGCGCTATGGGATGCTATGGGATGCTTTTTTGAATGGTTAGGGATGGTTGGGAATGGTTAGGGATGGTGAATTCGGGATGTTGGGAGCTGCATTTTATCGATTTTTTGTGTGACCAACTTGAGGATCTTGAGGCAGAAGGCATGTTTGATATTTTCGTGACCAATTTGAAGCTTTGAGAATTCAAGTTTGGAAATAAACCAACTAAACTTAGGATTTGTTTGATTGTGTTGATAGCGGCTGAGTCACCGAATTTGTTCCTCTTTCAAGCGAAGGCGGCCAACGGTCATTCCCTGGCGTCCCTCGTTGTCTCAAGTTCAATTTCAGGCTGTACTGTTGGCTGGAACACCTAGAAAACTCCCATAAACTCCCTAATGTCAACCCTGGATTAATAAACCCCTAGATTGTTTAATTGGGAGGGTAACTAATTTAAACCAGGGTTTATTAATCCGGGGTTGACATTATATGGCTCATGAAATTAGGGGAACTATCAGGTTCTAAACCAAGACCCTTCGCTCCCGCCCAGGTACCAAGATGTGAAGACTGCCAATGGCCAAGCACAGTTTCCGCACCGTGATGGGATCAACTAGCCCAAGGCTCCCAATGATGAGCCCCGTAATTGGAATTAGGTTCAAGGTCAAATGAAGCACCAATTGGAAGACAATGTCGCCTGTTTTACGACCATGGCTGGAATCACACCAGTTGGCTATAGTTGGCTGGGGTCTTCGTGTGTCAAAGGATTATGTAATACGATCATGAAAAGTATAAGACCTAATCCAGTGAAAAAACGCATTTTACAAACGACCCAAGTCCCATGCTTCTGTCGTGGAAATTCCTTGGAGGATAAATGATATATGGAAGAATCAGAGGAACAACCGGATTGTTACCCTCAAATCTGAGGAAGTTTCCCTACACCTTTGCCTTTCACCTAATTCTTGGGAAATTGGCTTGTCAATAAAGGATCTATCACCATTTCCCCCGTTAAAGTTGCAATTTTGGGGTGTGTACCCACTTTGCGGACAAACCCTCTACCACTAAATCCGAATCTTAGATATTGAAACCACATTTTTCATGCTTTTCAAAAATGTCTTCAAAGCCCCCATTTCTGGCAAGGGCCTGTTTTCTGCCATTTGCTCAAGGACATGGACCAGCTCCGGACGTAGAATTCTCCTGCATCAAGTTCACCCCAGGCATCCGACCTTGGTGCCGGGCCATTCCGAAAACCAAGTTGCAACTTGGATCATCTTTACAAGGCCCTTGACAACAATCGAGACAGTGAGACACATATACCAATATAATACCCATTTAAATTATGTATTGATTATACATTCATATATGGAATATCTATATACAGTATATATATATATACAATTCTTGTACATACATGTATATCATTGTATATATGTAAATAATTGTAAATATAGAGTAATATCACTTTATGTACACATGTGAAAACAATATATTCAATACAGAAGCAAATCATGCATAAATAATCAATCAGACTTGTGATTGAACATGCATGCCTAAAGCAACCGTTTATGTGTATACTTCTTCTGATACGCTTGAATACCGCTTGCACGGGCCATCCCATCTATCTAACAAGAAAGGGGCAGGGGGACCACATCGACTTCCCAAATGGGCTTGTCTGTAAGAACAGGATACCTGGGTACCTCAAAATCCAATGGTTTATCATGGTTTGTCATGGTTTGTCATGGTTTATCAAAATGTTCACACATTGTCCCACTTAAGACCGTCAGACACCGTCAGTCCCAGTCACACCACCAGCCTGCGATAGGCCTCAAAGGCGTCCGGTCGCCATGCATCAATCATCAACAAATATGCAAAGCGCAGGAGATCGGCGGATACCGACAGCACGATGCAGGAGCGGAGGAACACGCCCATGAATTCCTTGCAAAAGACGATGAGGGGAATCAACTGACAAAGGATGAGGTGCTGGGGCCCAACATCGTTTCCGCATGAGCCATGTACAAGAACATCATGATTCCTGATTTGGAATTATTCTTTTGTACATCACGAGCTCTATGAATCAATCGATCCAATCCCAGAGGACCATGGGCTTGTCACCAAGCAAGTTGTTTTTTTGATAACACCTTTGGAAGTCAATTAGAACTGGCTGACATCCAACAAGGTGAACTAAGTTGAAGCATCATGAGTCATCATGATTCTCCCTCTAGCGCGATTGCCCGGTCCCTGGTCAAAACAGGCAAGCACCCACTCTTGCAGAGAAAACCAACGCAAAAAGGTAGTGAAACTCAGTGAATCTCCTTTATGTTCACATGTTTCCGGTGAAGTCCTTATTCTTGGTGAGCCCTGAGGGCTAAAATCTGGTGAATAAATAATGAATAATATCACCCACTTCGGGGTTGACATCATCGGCTGCCTGAACAACATCAACTGTGAACGCCCAGACTCCACCGACAGTGTGAAGCTACAGCACTCCCGGAAATCTTCGTAATGAATACTACCTCAGCTGCAGGGAGAGCTGACAAAAAGAACTCAAACATCATATGCAAATTTAAAGCCTGTTTAGGACATATAAAAACATACGGCACGATGCAATTCCTATCGTCATACGTCATACATCACAGATAAAAAATGTCAGGCCCCACCCACATCAAACGTCGCAGAGCTCAGCGGAGCTGCCAGCTGCAAACCAGTCAGAGTAGAAGAAGAGAAGCGTCGTACAGCAGTTGATGAAAATCAGGGTCCCACCTCACACTTGGAGTCCAGCTTGGGATCTTGGGCCCCCCATGGTATTCGATTGCTCAGGATAGTTTCGGTCAATTTGCAGGTCATTTCTTCACGGGGTCCTTTCTTAGCAGAGGAAATGCATTTTGGTTGCTTTGATTGCGATCTTGGGTCAAATCCTTGGTTTTGGAACGTAAGCCAATATCCCCCATTTTGGTTGGTAAAAATGTGTAAAAATCCTGGTCTTGGTTGATTTCTGATGATTTATGTGGGCCCTACCCGTCCTATCCTGTCATTCTTGGAGGAGCATCTTGGAGCCAAGTCGCCAGCTAGAAAAAGGTAACCTCGGGCGACGACAGGCGCTCAATCTACTGGTAACCACACCTCGAACCTGCAATGAAGTGACTTAAATGTATTTAAATGTGCTATGTTTACGCTATGTTTCTACAGATTTCTTCCAGTTTTCAACTGACTTCAGGAACAAACTGAGAGAAATTCTAGAAATTGACCCTCTCAAAGTGAACAACCACAATTTCCCCAGCATTTTGGCACCATCCCCCAGCATCGTTCCAGGCACAGTGAAAGAGCGCCAGGGCCCCCGCGGCCGGCGAGTGCCCTACGGTGCTGAAGGTGAAATGGCCCCAGGTGGGGATCCAGGCGCCAATGCACAGCGCCAAACGGTGCCAACCTGGGAAATCGTAGGGGATAGGCTGGATAGGATACAAACATCATACATATTTAACATCATATAATGGGATTATAATTGGATAATCATCAATAATGGGATTATAGAATAATAGTGGTTATAATACCAATAATTTTGATTGGTGGTTCGACCCCTCTGAAAAATATGTGTTCGTCAGTTGGGATGATTATTCCATATTATGCCCAATATGTGGAAATATAAAATGTTCCAAACCACCAACCAGATATTTAACACCATACATATGTTAACAGCATTTAGTTTATCATGACCATGGTGATGTATAAAAATATCATGCCAACATGAAATGCATAATGTTTTTTCAAAGTCATTGAATTTCATCCACATGTGTGTATATATATATATATACATGTGATGTGTGTGCGCGCATATATATATGTATATGTGGGTGCATATATATATATATGTGTGTGTGTGCGTATATACATATGTATGTATGTCTGTCTGTATGCATGTATGTATGCATGTAAGCAGATAAGAATATAGAAGAGTTCGTCCTGATTATCAGAGATCAGAATATATAAATCACATGACTCATTATTGCCAGGCAGGTGACAAACCCAGACCCTTGCAGGCCTGCCAGGCAGCACCCAGCATTGGTGAATACGATTTCTTGGATGGGCCATGAGGATACTGTAGTGAACTGGTCAGAAAAGGGTTTTAATGGGTTAAAACCCAGCTTTCGCAAATGGCAGTATAATGATTGTGTAATATTGTGTAATCAAAAGTGCTGCTGAATGCTGCTGAACTTTACCCTTTTCCAAAGTCAAAAATACCAGTAGTACCCGCACGAGGCGGGGCGGAAGTTGCCTTAGGGATATACTATAAGACATTATAAGACCTTTTTCATCTATAGAATTTGCATGCGCCGTGCGCCAGCCAGGCCCGTGCGTGCGTGCTTTGTGTGAAGCTGTTGCACAGATGTTGTCCAAGAACATGACCTGCGCACGACCCCGGCGCAATGCAATGCCAAGCGAACACTTTCCTCACACTTCATACTGCACCCTTCACACTTCACACTTGCACTTCACACTCCGCACTTCATCTCATCTCAGATCATGTGAACTCTTCTCACCTCATCTCAGCTCTTCTCATCTCATCCCATCTCCTCTCACATGTCATGTCAGAAAGTTCTTCTCAACTGTTTTCATCTCATCCGAGCACTGATCAACCTCTCTCATCTCCTCGAAGTTGTTCTCAACTCATCTCAGCGGTTCTGCGCGCCAGAAAGCTCTTACTGTCAGAGAGAAGTCTCTTGCACCAAAAAAACGATTGGGCGCAGACACTTTCGCACACAGAAGCTTGAGACACAGATGCATTTACACATCAAAGCCTTTAAATACGTTGTACTACAAAGCTTGCACAAAGCAATTCCCAGTGCTACTTTGTACTACAAAGCTTGCACAAAGCACTTCCCAGTACTACTCTGTACTACGAAGCTTGCACAAAGCACTTCCCAGTACTACTCTGTACTACGAAGCTTGCACAAAGCACTTCCCAGTACTACTTTGTACTGCAAAGCTTGCACAAAGCACTTCCATGTACTACTTTGTACGACAAAGCTTGCGCAAAGCACTTCCCAGTACTACTTTGTGCTACAAAGCTTGCACAAAGCACGTTCCAGCACTACTTTGTACTACAAAGCTTGCACAAAGCACTTCCCAGTACTAGTTTGTACTACAAAGCTTGCACCCAGTACTACTTGGTACTACAAAGCTTGCACAAAGCACTTCCCAGTACTACTTTGTACTACAAAGCTTGCGCAAAGCACTTCCCAGTACTACTTTGTACTACGAAGCTTGCGCAAGCACGCCCCAGTACTACTTTGTACTACAAACCGTGCACAAAGCACTTCCCAGTACTACTTTGTACTACAAAGCTTGCGCACAGAAAGCTTTTACACACAGCAAGTTCTTTCGCAGAGAAGCTTTTACACACAGCAAGCTTTTTAAACCGAGAAGCTTTTACACACAGAAGCTTTTACACACAACAAGCTTTAACACAGAGAAGCTTTTCCCCACAGCGAGCTTTCACACACAGCAAGCGCTTACACACAGAACACTTTACACAGAGTGCTTTTACACATGGCAAGCGTTTACACACGCAGAAGCTTTTACACAGACAAGCTTTTACACACAGCAAGCTTTTGCAGAAAATAGTTTTTACACAGAGAAGCTTTCTTGTACAGAATGACAATAGGAATTGGAGCTCCAAAACCTCGACGCCAAAGCGAAAAAAATACGATTTTGAAGCGCTTTTAAAAAGGACTTTTAAAAAGAAAATTGCTAGCGCCAAAATTGAGAAAATCTGCTGACAAATCACTGTCGCAGCCTTGATGCAGCCACTCCAATACTATTTACGAGATCCAGCTCAACATTCATGCAGCCATTACAATGCGTTTTGCAGCATCACGTGGCTTACCCGCATGTATCTACGCACATGGCAACAGAGCATGACAACAACCATGCAGCCATTCCAATGAGATCTGCAACCAGAGCTTCAAGAAACAAACTACGCACACAGGAACAACCACCCGTTGCAGAACACAGAGGAGGAACCAATTCGCGCATGAAACGACCCCAGCCGCACCCGCCGCACACACGAGGTACCTTTCATCACCGGCTGCAGCCACTTTGCACGGAAAAACCCAAAACAAAGCCCATGCAACATTCATGCAGCCATTACAATGCGTTTTGCAGCATCACGTGGCTTACCCGCATGTATCTACGCACATGGCAACACCAGATGATAACAATCATGCAGCCATTCCAATAAGATCTGCAACCAGAGCTTCAAGAAACGCATAAAACCACGCAAACAGGAACAACCACTCGTTGCATCACACAGAGGAACCAATTCGTGCATGAAACAACCCCAGCCGCACCCGCCGCACACACGAGGTACCTTTCATTGCCGGCGGCAGCACCTTTGCACGGAAAAACACAAGGTTTCGTTCTCCGGCTTCCTTCCCAAAACAAAGCCCATGCAACATTCATGCAGCCATTACAATGCGTTTTGCAGCATCACGTGGCTTACCCGCATGTATCTATGCACATGGCAACAGAGCATGAAAACAATCATGCTGCCATTCCAATGCGATCTGCAACCAGAGCTTCAAAAAACGCATAAAACTACGCAAACAGGAACAACCACTCATTGCAGAACACAGAGGAGGAACCAATTCGCGCATGAAACGACCCCAGCCGC
>Ga0126342_10020821_pt1 | contig 10992 bp, 7 predicted proteins | sample Cyp1metagenome_FD_92528 | JGI IMG/M metagenome (GOLD analysis project Ga0126342, IMG submission 92528) | Coral microbial communities from Lord Howe Island, Old Settlement Bay, Australia - Cyphastrea 1 metagenome | ecosystem: Host-associated > Invertebrates > Cnidaria > Coral ... | reverse complement strand
TTCGCGACGTTCCTACCTTTTCGCGCATCTGCATCTTCTTTCTTCTGACTCTTTCTCTTCTCTGATCTTCTCTCTTCTAATCTTTCTCTTCTCTCTGCCTCTGCCCTGCTCTGCTTTTCATCTCTCCATATTGTCGGAAGTTTGACTTCTAAACTTCCTTCGACCATGGAGCATGTGCGACATTTTATGGATTGAGTCGGGACTGTATACCATGAGACCAGGATGCTATTGTGAGCACACGACGCAAGACTGACTTGCATGTCTTTGAGCGGGCATGTAGCTGCTAGAATTGGGGGAAAACAAGCAATTTGGTAAGCCCAAAAAACGGGAAAAACATGTTGGTTTCTTGGTGCGTGTTATTCTTTTTCTGTTGAGGTGCTTAGGTCCGTTTAGTGCCGTTTCTGATGTCTCAACATGGCTAACATCATTTTGGCAAACCAATGGCCTTTAAAAGCAGAAACAGGAGGGTGCTCGGGTTGCATAGGGGAGTGTATTGCTAGTAAGAAGATTGTTACGATTTATTCCCATATGAAACAAAATTAATTAATACATTGTATGCCAACCATTTTCAACCATATTTCAATGATATTGGTACAGTAGGTTGGGCATGGTTGGGCCACCATACCATCAGCTGATTTAATATATCCATTATTGAAGAATTGTCACAAAATTATCCCTATACATCCCCAAACTATCAATTAAACATTGATCCCCAGCACTTTCCAGTATTGTCCCATCATATCAATCTCATACAACTACCTACTACTATACATCCATATTCAATCTTAGATCCTACCCATCTATTTTAACACAAATCCATTGTTATTAGATCCATATTATAGTGTTCCATAATTCCACAATCCCCTCTATTACTATTAGATCCACTAGTAACTAGTAATATGAATCACTGTTCTGACCCATTACTATTAGATCCATATTACTATTAGACCCATAGATCAAATCCGTTATCATTAGATCCATATTATAGCCCTTTATTACTATTAGATCCACTATTAATATTACTATTAGATCCACTTTTTAAATATTACTATTAGATCCACTTTTTTAACATTACTATTAGATCCACTACTGGTATTAGTCCCATAATTCCACTCTTTTAACCGATGTTTGAAAAATATATGCTAAAATGAAAAATGATGGATGAAAAATGAAGTAACCAACCTACCCTCTGGTAAACTAACATAACTATGGAAAATCACCATGCTATTAACGGGTAAATCAACTATTTCTATGGCTATTTTCAATAGTTTTTTGTACGTTTACCAGAGGGTATCCACTATTAGATCCACTATTAGTCCCATAATTCTCCTAATTCCACTGTTTTTGATCCACTATGATGGTTGAAAAATGAAGTAACCAACCTAGCATCATTCCTAGTCACTACTGATATCTGGTGTCCATATGGACTCCCTGCATCGAGGCCACGTCTGCTTGGCCAGCGCTGCCTCCAGCACCGCACGCTGCTTCTCCCGAACCTGGCGCTGCTGGCGGTGCTGGCGGCGGCACGGCGTCCGGCCGTGCCGTGGGATGCCGTGGGCCCTGGGGAAAGTGGTGATTTCATAAGGCAAAACATGGAGAAACTTGGGGAAAATGCTAGATCTATGCTGATTTGATGCTCAAAAAATAGACCATCTTGTGGAAAATGCTAGATCTATGCAAAATAAAAGGTTGCAAAATCTGAAACCTAACTGACCTAACTTTTGGAGGGATGAGATACTATACCAACTAACCACCATTAGCAATGAAGGCAACCAAAGAGGTCGCTATGATTGAAAGAGAAACATGGGTGGATTAAGGAGGTTGGCCATCATGGAAACATTGGGATTTTGGCAAACATATAAAAGGATATAAAAGGAATTCAATAAATCGGGATTGATCAAAACATGGGTGTGAAGCATTAAGGACTATCAAAAAAAATATCAAAAAAACATGTGAGCTTGCACTAGCAAGGCACAGGGAATTTAAGCAACAGGCTTAAACGGTCTTGACCAACAAGGCATGGGCAGTCTTTGCCAACATTACATAGAGACTTAGCTGAGGGCAGAATTAAGATCTTCTGGGCTCCCGGACTCTCCACGGCGTGGAGTTTGTAGTTTGTATGGTCCTGCTCCCTTTCCGTTCAAGGTGGTGCACAAAAGACACGCACAGATGACACTCTGCGATTCAAATCCTGCTGGCATGACCTTCTCCTAGACGACCTCCATTGCATCCCATATAGGAAGACGTCCTCCACAGTGTGCGCCTGTCAAGATCTCCGGTTTCAAATATCTGCTCAAAGCCAGCTGTGGCCAAATCCATGAGGAGAGCTTCACGTCGACCTCCTCAGGCCATTCCAGCAAATCCATGCCAGCTGCTCCTTTGAATGTTTCTTGAAGAATTCTTGTCCCTCGCAATCGCTACGCATGACACCGTTTAAGCACTTTAATGTTGATGAGATGCTGAACAACCTAAGCCCTCGGAGGTCTTGAGAAAGCCTAACCCCTGACATGCAGGAATTCATTAATTATGAAAGACATATATTGCAAATCAGTAAAGAACTACACTCATGAATGAGCAGCTCGCGATCCCAATTCTTGCTAGTACTGTAGGTGTTGTTTAAAGCTGTTTGCATGGCAATATATCAAGTAAATCACATATCTATATGAAGTGATAGCAGCAATGTCCAAAACAGCATCTTCATATTTTCATGCCCATGAAGCGCCATCCTATAAGTTGAACATATCCATATATCCAATCATGTGGGTAACTCATAAACCACCCATGACCTAGGAATCTCCATCGACTATGACGTGGGGGATGCATAAAATGGGATTGTTCTACCCGTATCGCCTGCTTGGCTGGGGCATCCAGTTCTTCGCCCAGCCTTGGGAATTCAACACAAACCAGGGCCGTAAAATCATAGAGGATCTATCTAAAATGACATGGGGATTTTAGCTATAAATTGATTTATAACTAGGTTATATATAAATCAACAAGTAGAGTTATAAATCATAAAGTAGACTAAGTAGACATGAAGTGTCTAGAGAGTCTATAGTTAAGTGAGGGGTTGTAAACCGACAAACATATCTGGGGGCACCACACATTGCACCATTCCAATCAATGATGTTGTTGTTGAAGCTGCTTCGTCCCGCCCCTTGAAATCAATCCATTTCAATGGAACTGGTGGCCACGGTTTGATGTCAGTGAAGAAACATGAAGAAACGGCCTTTCCAAACATGGAACTGTTTCTTTAGGGATTTCAAGGGATATGTTGGATATATGGATGCCTTACGAAATCCCTATATTCCAACATATTCCAGCCTTTTCCATGGAACTTGCCAAATTGGGAGAAATTGGGACCTGGAATGTTTCTGGTCTAGACTCACCTGAGATTCCGTTACAGTAATCTGGAGTCCAGCCGCAATATCCCATCCTCGTGGCAACTGGATATCCATATTGTCACAGTAGCATGGTCCCACTTTTTTCACGGCGCATCATGCATTTTTTCTCCATCAATCCATCAACCGTGCAGCGGTGCAAAGCCGCAACGGTGCCAGCACAATAGGCCCCGCGGACATGTCAGAGTTGGGCTCATAGGGAGGAGCACAATTCATGGGTGGTCGGCTTGGTCCACCATTCTATCAGTTCTCAGTCTGTGATAAGGGGTTCTGACCTGGTTGGTGGTTGACCTACCCCTCTGAAAAATATGAGTCAGTTGGGATGATTATTCCCAATATATGGAAGAATAAAGAATGTTTGAAACCAACAACCAGCAAAGTATTTGCAACTGTCACAAACATCTTCAGCGTCTCAAACGCTGGCCCTTGATGATATGAATTCAGAGCTGATACGGGACTATGTTGGGGCAAGCCTCCTACAGTGACCTATGATATGGAGGTTTCTCAAAATTGGAGTGCGCATCGTCACCATTAGTATCCCCGCAGCGAAAATGACCAATCACTTGGACGATAACCAGATAACTTGGCGTCCTCCATTTCTGCAAATTGTTTCTTTTATTAACCCATCATGGGTGGTTATCATTCACCATTAATTTTCAGCATTGAATCCCCATAGCGCAAAACACGACATGAAACGCTACCAGCACCTACCAGTCATTACCAATCCTAACGTAACAACCCAAGCTCTGGCATGCTATCGCTGGCGCGCCTTGTCACAGAAAATGGGTTCAATGAACCTCTTGGGTGTCAAATCTGCCACTTCCGGACAGGCAGCATGGAGGTTGGCTCCGCATATACGGGCATCCTAGTTTGCAAGCCCCCCTGTTTGGCGATGTTTATTGCTGACATGCTCAGGCAAGCATCATGCCGATGAACTCTTCGGCAAACACAAAGCATTGCAACAAACCATAAGCCTCCCATACTACTCCCAAAAGAACCCCCAACAGTATGGGAATCTTGTAGAAATATGGATGCCATCATTGGGGGTACCTTGAAATTAAATTCCATAAACATTGGATAAACAATTTCATCAAATGGGGAGACACTTGCTAACCTACAATTCAGCAAGGTTTACTCTGGGAGCCTGCACTTCCCATCATGTTTGTGTCGATATCGATCCCTGAGTAATACCAATGCATTGCAGGGCATCTATATACTTGCAAAAGGGGCGTCGAAATGAACCTATCGAACCATCAACAGGGTCCTTACCTAGAGCCTACTTTCTAAACCAAAACCCAAAGTAAAACATGTGCCAAGTCCTATGAAAAAATCTGGTATATGATCAAACCTAGTTTGCTGCTAACCCCTGTCAAAATACCGAACACAAAAACTAAAACTGCCAACTGTTGGTACGTGGGAGGACGGTGCAACATATATAACCTCAATTAGGAAACTCACTGATTGATGAATTGGATGGTTTCGGAGTTTTTCATGTCACTGATAAGGCTAGTATTCCAAGGCTGGCATCCATCAAAATCAACAAACCGATTTTCATTGACAAATGCAAAGGCTACCATCTGGTAAACTAACATAGCTATGGAAAATCACCATTTTTCATGGGAAAAACACACTATAAATTGTGATTTTCCATAGCTATGTTAGTTTACCAAAGGGTAATGTGTATATTATATATGTAGATCAGCTTTGTTTTTTCAGTATATCTCCTACTCTACTACCATTCTTAGGGCTATAACCCCTATATTGACAACATATCGAGAAACAAATTATACATATATATGGCATAGTGTATATATATAATATGTTAATATATATATATATATTCACATATATATATAAATAAATAAATATATATTGAATTATATTTGATACAACAATCTCTGGAAGGGGCCCAACGTGACACAGGATGGGCATAAAACATACATATACATGCATCCATATATGCATAGAATTAACAAGCAGGTATGTGGCCCAATGTTTCAAATGTTAACATCTGCCAGGTGGCAACCCCACGTTTTTCCCATGTTTTCGGATGGCAGCAAGCAGTGATACCCTCTAGTTATGTCAAACATAACTATTGAATATGGCACATTTATAGTTGATTTACCCATTAAAGATGGTGATTTTCCATAGTTGTTATGTTAGTTTACCAGAGGGTAACATCATCCTTTGCGCCCGTACGTCCCCGCAACGGGCCAACGGGCCGCATGTTTTCAGCTCTCAAAGCTCACCCGCACGGACCTCATTTCGCCGTTGGCGAACCACTCCGCCACCTCTGGCGAGTCGCCTGGGCGTGGATGGGAAGGGGGTGTTTTGCCTCATTTGGGGTACGATAGCTTGGTGCAAACAACTAGGTGAATTCTATGGTTTACTGTAGATAAATACATCATACATAAACGAGATTAAACAAATGTGGAATTACCAAACTGGCTACCATTTATACCTATAATTGGGTTGGATCAACTCGGAACAACCCTTGATTTATCTATCATATTCAGAGTCAGGAGCATGACAGTATAAAATAGTATAAATATGTATAAACTACAGTAGGTTGGAACATGTGAAGCATGGTGCTTCAACAGCGCTGAAATCAATCCAAAAAAACTCGTGACATCAGTGCATCGAGTGGCATTTCATCACAACATTGAAGACATTGAAGAGCCACGCAGAATGTGTGGAGACTACGATCCTTGGTTCATGGCTGATATGGCTGTGTCTGTGTGTTTCCGGTGAAGCTGACTACCAAGGAAGTATAAGAAAATGACATGGCAAGGGAAAACACCTGGTTTCAATGAATATATAAACCCGTTCTCATTCTATCAGCGTATAGAATCCTGAGTCTTTTCCTAGACATTTGCCCCCAAATTCACCCATCACAAAATCTCTAAGACGAACATGGATGGTATGTTAGCTGGTTGTCTATAATGGAGTTTATAATTAATCCAGTTTATAAATAGGGAGCATCACCCTGTGGATCATGTTACATTGATCTACCTATCCCAAAAATCGTTCCGGCAATTTCAAGTTCCCAGGTCCAGGCGGCGTGACGTGATGACTGCTACGTCTGATCCATTTGGGAAACGTGATTTCGGTGGCCATTGGATTTCACTTATTCAGCCAACTGTCATGATTACCCCTCAAAAAAGGTGTGGACTTGCTATATATTGGAACTGACGCCTTCAACCCTTACATCAATGCATAAATACATAAATGCACAAATCATTGCAAAAAAAATCGATCGGTCCACTACACACGGGGTTTTGATTATCTTCAACCTACTTTTTTCCGCGCCCACACAAATTTCCGTCTCGGCATCTCCGTCTCGGGGCGATCTCGGATGAAGAGCATGAAGTCGTAGGCCCGCTGCGCCACATCCATGTCCGTCTCGGGTCTCAAGGCGTCAAGCTGCGGGTCCTGTGCAGCAGCGTTTCGGAGGGGAAGACTAGTGGATTTAAGCATGAAACATGGGGATTCAACCAACCGTGGGCAAACATGGGCCATGGGGAGTCGAGTAAGCAAAAATTGGTATTGAAGCATCACACATCATCAAACATAGGTCTGTCAGTTAAGCATCGATTTGAAGAAAATATATTGGAATTGAAACATGTTGGATTTTCAACGGGACAAGTTGGGTTTCACATGGTTGGTGATCGTATCCATTTGCATCAAACATATAACCCTGGAAAAATGGAAAAGTTCGTTGCAATCACTTTAATGTGAGCAAAGCAAAAATGGCAAACCATCCCCACATTTACATGATTTCACCATGAATGGGTGATATAAACAATCAAAGTATGGGTAGTTTATGACATTACTTAAAATTAATGTATGTAAAACATGGTAAGACAATGCCATAACCACCAATTTTCAAATGGTAACCATACCACCCTATCAAAATGGTGATACCCGGGGGATGGTAACCATGGCCTTATACCAAGATCAGTTGGATTTTGACCCCGAACATCACGCCCCGTCCTTGTCTGGGACCAAGCCTTGGGGCTCACCCAAGTGTCATATCAAATTGGCTTCTTATCTTGCACCTTAAAACACTTAAATCCGTAGATCATATCATATCATCATATTTCCCCCCTCATACATATTTTATAAAATTATATAATTATATATATATGTGCGTGTGTGTTGCTTCAATCTCCCATGTTCAAACCCACCGCTTTCAACGCGAAGCGACTGAAGTCCACATTGGGAAAGTCCGCCTGGGCCATGGTGGCAGAACGTCGGTAGTCCGCCGCCATGGCGTGCGACTTTTCCTGGAGAAAGCAGTGGCAGAAACAAGCACTGTGTTATGGTTTATGATAACTTACCATCAACAATATAATAATGTCAATATCATGAACTTGCTCATGGGAAAATCATCTATATAAGTTGAAAAGTGAAGATTTCTTCAAACACTGGAGAACAATCTGAGTCGATGTTTCAGACAATAGTGAATGATTAACACACAACATTGCATCAAATATTCCAGATATAAAATCTAGCTTAATCTGGCTCAGTCCAAGTTGTTCTGGTTCAATCATCAAAAATAATGAGATTATCCGAAAATAACATGATACCCTCTGGTAAACTAACATAGCTGTTGCAATTCAGCCGGCAATGTGGCCACCGGACAGCTATTCGAATTCAAATCCGGGTCCTTACATCCATCGTGCGCGATGAAGGGAATCTTTCCCACCAGGTGAGCATAGGCGATGTTGGACGTCATGAGGGCCCGGCCTTCAGTGATTTCGGACCCGGTGTTCTGCTTGGTGATTTCCCGTAAAAGTTGGGGGGTTGTAAGGCAGATATGGCTGCTTACCCTCTGGTAAACAAACATAACTATGGAAAATCACAATTTTTAATGGGAAAACTCACTATAAATGACCATTTTCAATAGCTATGTTAGTTTACCAGAGGGTAATGGATGTGTATTTCCCCGAATATGGTAATATACGGTTCGTAATACGCTTTGATCCATCCCCATATGCCGATGACAATTCTCCTGTCGTCTGCTGTTTGAAATATCATTGGGGTATTTTGTCATGTGGATCTCACTCACTGAGCCAACAACATATGATCTGGTTTTCGGTTTCAACCCCTAAAATAACATGAACATCTCTATGGATCATCACCCCATTTGTACAAATGCGTGAAACCGCCACCATCTGCACCCAGAAAATTTGCAAATCCAGGTACTTAGTGTTGTAAAATTAATAATAAACCATACCAAATATTACCATAAATGGGCTGGTAGAAACATGTATAAACCATCCCCAAATGGTAGTTTTATGATAATGGTTTATGGCATCTTATGGTATTGGGTTTAATGTTAGTAAAATAACAGTAAACCATCACCAAATTTACCATAAATGTGAGGTACAAACCATCAAGAAAGGGCTGGTTTATGACATTGCTTTACTAACATTGCCACATGAGTTCATCCACTGGGCAAAGTATAATAAGTGATTATAGGATTATATAGGTTTATATAGCCATTAATGAATGGCTAATAAGTGTTTATAATGGACAATCCTAACCTGAAAAGTTTGTTTTCTTTTTCGGATACCCTCTGGTAAACTAACATCACAATTGAAAATCACTATTTTTTATAGGTAAATCCTCTATCGCTGGGCCATTTTCCATAGCTTTTTGTATCACCAATGGGTTACCGGGTAACCCCCACTGACGACTCCAGCACCGTGTCCCAGCTACTCATCGGTGAGACCAGCACCAGCTGCGGCGCCGTCTGCAGAGCGGCGCCGCGCAAACGCAGCGCCTGCTGACGCCCGATCTCCGTCAGCGGCGGGTCCAACATCTCCTGGTCCGTTGGGGGGACTTTCCCTCTGATAAAGTTCCGAAAAACTATGGAAAATGGCCCGTTTATTTATCTAAGTTCAAGATAGGTGCTTGATATCCAGCTATAAGATAGGTACCAGACATGTTTGGATCTTACTTAAGGCCTCTACCACCTATCTTGAACCTAGCTAACGTTTATAGTTGTTTTACCGAACTTAAAAATGGTGATATTCCAGTTCGCTATGTGAACCTTTACCAGAGGGTAACTGACTCAACCAACTCTGAAATATCCCAACTTATAGAGGTCATTACCATAGTTGTGCCAACCCCATGCAATCATGGAGGATTAAACTTAAAGAAACCCAACATGGGGAGAATATGAATGAGGTGCAGTTGGATCACTCAAGCTGTTGTTTTGGATCACTTCAGTCGTCCAGACTGGATTAACACCTTCAGAGTGGAGAATGGTGACTTAACAAACATGGGGAGTGAACTCAACTGAACAAAAGTTGAGGAAGTCAAGGAATCGGGACTGAAGCAGCAAACGCCTCTAGATTCCATGTCACCAATTAATGTATCGAATTGCAATCAAATGATTATATCAATTGCATCGATAAATGTAGCCAGCAAGAGATGCAAGCAAACCACCAACAAACATTTAAGTGCTGATTCAACAGCAATGGAATAGTATAGTAGTAATAATTAAAACATGTAATAATAAGCACGATTCCATGGGACATTGCTGGCTACCCCATCACAACTCAAAAAAGCACATATAATCCGACGCACTCTTCACAACGACCACTCATTCATGAAGATCCAATACAAAACCATTGCTTTAGATGCGCTATTTTTTTGTGTGGGGGTTGGTTTCAGGTTTATTTATATAGTTCGCTCTTCGGGTTGTTTAGGTTTGGGAGGCAAAAACACAGGGATTAGCAAAGAAGCAGAAAAGCATAGAAGCATAGAAGCAGAAAAACGGAGAAGAAAAAAAAGGGAGCAGGACAAACAAAAAATAACAAAAACAAGCGAAACAGAAAAACAACAACTCAAAACATAGCCCTCCCTTATACAATACGTATGCAAACTGCATCCTCCAGTGCCAGCCAAGTTTCAGGAATGTGGTAGGGGCTGATGTCGCCAACTTCGAATTCGAAGACACTGCCTCAGTCGTCATCTGGACAGCACATGACAGGACGGTGGGACCTGGAAAGGACGATCTTCCCAAATGGATTGGCAGTGGTTGGGTTCCATTTGGGATAATCAAGTATTATCGTCATCCTTCCATTGTGAGAAGAAAGTAGTCTTCCAACCCCCATTTTGGCGGCACCTATATTTGCTGAGATGATAGTCACTTTTCAGTGCTGTTCAGGTGTGTATACGGCCCATAAAATCCTGCCAACGACACATGGTGTCTTGTGCATCACTTGACATGCATATCCGGCTCTGGACTAAAGCAAACAACAAGGCCATCGTGGCCCTGATCTTTTGAAGCCGAAACATTTCCAACCTACGAATTTTTCTTGCAAAAAATGCTAATCACACGAGTTTCTTTTTGTTTCTCTCTCTCTCTCTCTTTCTTCTTCTGTAATTTATGTTTTTTCTTTGATTTCAGTGTGTATATATAGAAATGCATACAAATAAATCAAATAGTATGCGCACATACTGCAGAGGTACTTCCAAGTGTCTCCAAAGTTGCTGGGGTTTGGAGAAGCTTGTCCTGGTGTCTTGAAAGTGTCATGCTGTGGCGTGGCATCATGGGCTTTACGAAATTTGGCGACAAGTG
>Ga0126342_10020820_pt1 | contig 10992 bp, 9 predicted proteins | sample Cyp1metagenome_FD_92528 | JGI IMG/M metagenome (GOLD analysis project Ga0126342, IMG submission 92528) | Coral microbial communities from Lord Howe Island, Old Settlement Bay, Australia - Cyphastrea 1 metagenome | ecosystem: Host-associated > Invertebrates > Cnidaria > Coral ... | reverse complement strand
TGACTGTACATATCGGGGATATCTACTTTGAATTAGTTGGACTCATAGCTACGGCAGTGCTCTACATATGACCTACTACCTATGCTATACATAGTGGGGCTCAGGGGTCGGTATATTTCAACTAAAGATCATTCAAATGATTAAGAAACAGACAAAAAAAAATGGATCTTCAATGGAGTCTCATGGCACGCCAGAAGCTCCAACCCTGGGGACCCTGGACTCTCCTGGGAGCTTTCTGCCGGGGCCTCCCAGTGCCAGGTTTGACAAAACCAAAGAAGTGCTGCCTGGGAAAAAATGCTGGAGACTATCTTTCCATATTTAACTCTGAAGCAGCAGCTGGCAAAATCCGTCAAAGCATCCTTCCATGTACGACGAGAACCAATTGCCATGTCGATTCAAATGATGTCAAAGCGTGCATGTTACCATGTTTTCAAGTGTAATGGGAATCTGGGCCTGTCTGTGCCTGCCTGCCTGGATGTCTCTGTGTGTGTCTGTGTCTCTGTGTGTCCCTGGCGCGCTTGGACGTTTTCTCCATGCCTTGGGTGGAGGTGGGGCCACGCGCAATGTGGAGGGCGCTGAAGATACCTGCCAGGCCCATGGAGCGGTAAACAACTGGATTTTTGACCTGTCTGTCTTCGAAACAGGCAGGGATTATTCAAATAGTGCAGAAACGGTGCAGAAACATCCAAGAGATGCGACACACTTGTAGCTCCTAAACTCACTTTGCTAGGCCCAGCCTGCATTCTTGACTGGCTCCAGTGCCATTTCATGGTCTAAAAGAGATGGCTTTTCGGTGGGCCCAATTCTTAAACCTGACATACCTCCCTTTCCGGTCCGCAGCTGATCTCCCAATTCTTAGTCGTGCGTTTCCGGTCAGCTGATCTCCAAGTCAGCTGCGAGTTTCGAATCCCCTGTCCACACCTCGGAATCTGGACCGAGCTTTTGTCCTCACAGGACGCATGAGAAATCTCAGGGACCACGGACATTTTCCCATGGCGACTGCTATTGTAGCTTGGCCAAAGGATGCCCTTTAGGGCAAATCACCAGCAGAATGGCACTCAACTTGCAAAACTAGTGAAGTTCAAAACCTGATGTAACATATGTAACCAGCTGATTGGGTCAATTCGTGGACAACCAGTGTAACCAGATGTAACCAGCTCATGGCCATGGATTTTGGCCCAAGCCTGTGCCAGGGAATTGCCACGGACTCCTGAGTGGAGGGACAGGATAAGGACAGCATTTCTGATGTGAAAACGGCTCAAACTGCTGGTAAAATTTGTAGTAAACCCATAATTGCATAGTAATTTCGATGATTTTTCGATATTTCTTACCGCTTTAATTTCGAGATCCTGGGCCACCGGGCGCCACTGGGCGGGAGGTCAAACTGGAGCTTTTAGCTGGCGGTATCGCCAACATCACTGGTGCCTGGGCTGCCTGGGTATGGTCGATGTCAATCAGCTGATCTGTCTGCTGATCATCTTAAATACCTGATATCCTATGACAATATTAATGACAATAACATACAATAACTAACCCATAGGATCCATGTATGGTATATATGCGAACATTGGGGGTATATTGATGGTAAATGTTACCATATATTATATAGCATACATGGATCCTATGGGTAATGGGTAAGGGATCAAAGAAAAACTGCCATTGAGATCAAAAGCCACAACCAATCCAAGTTTGTGAGGTTACTGATCTATCATGATACGATGCTCATTTCACGCCATGCCTTCCTCTACACTTTCACAGTTTTCTGAGCAGGGTTTCGCATCCTCTGTGTGTGGAAGGATCGCTAGTCCCGTTCGAAAACCTGCGTGAGGCACGTATTGGGTATGGAGTAGCTTTGAGCTGACAGCTTGCGGCGAACAGAAGCCTTCATCTGCAGCAGCCAGCGAATTTCAATCTGCACCCTGGGCAAAAGTTCGTTGCATCTTGGTTTCAACTCATTTTGTAGGATATGATGCCCCATGAATTTCGTTGTTTATTTGAAATTCTGCCACCTTCGTCGACCGTAAACTTCCATTTGGTTGCTGATTTGGTTGCTGGCTGCTCAGCACTTTGGCCACTGCTCGGCACTTTACGCAATGTCCGGCACAGCCCATGTTTCGCAAAGTGATTCGCAATGTCAGCGTCAGAAAATTCTCTGAACATTGACAAAGCCTGGCACCTCCAGATTGCCCACATTTCAATATTACTCTTCAAGCAAGAAATATTGCTCCGGGCAAATCGCATACTGGGAAACTACAAGAAGGTATCAGCTATCACAGATTATCACAGTATCCCCATCCAGATTCGGGTATCACCGTCTGAAATCCAGCTGTCAACGCACACATCGTTCCCCAAACATGGAAGCTCAATGAACTATAAAATGCAGTCCACACACACGTGCGCCTTGTTGATAATGGAGTTCTTGGATTCAAGTCTGCATAGGATCATTTATAGTCGCCCATCAGCATATCGACTACCCAGTGTTGTTCCGCTACAGATCGACACATCTCATTCATACCCTATCTTTATCAATTTCGAACTATTTCATGCTATTTCAGCATCTGTATCAGCCAATTATATCCATGTATCTTATTGATCTGTTGTGTAGATGTGCTGTATTGATCTGTTCCGGCTCGCTTGTCTCATGGCAAGTTCCGGTACGGTGCCCAGCGTTTTTTTGGTTCGGTTTGCCTGGTCAGGGCGGACGCAACTGGCTGAAGCTCAAGACATGGGACCAAGTTGGAAGCAAATGGCTGGGTAATTTCTGAGACCTTAGATTCCCTCGAAAAATCAACAAAATACTTTACTTCGAGTGTTCCCCACCCTGACACATTAGTCTGACATAGTTTCTGACATAGAATCTGGAAGCATATATGGCATATATATATAATTACATATATTCTATAATTAATTGTTCTGACATTCTATCTTAATTACATTCTTTCTGGCATATACTCTGACATTCTTTCTGGCATCTATTCTGGCATTCTCTCTGTGAGTTCGGATCCAGGGGCTTGCCCATTGCATCTAGAGACCCTCACCTGGCAGGTGGGGAACAGAAGAAACAAGCCGTTGGTCAAACTCCGAGAAAAGTTGCATTCCTTCATAATTCTGAATCACCAAGGTATGTCATTATGTGCTTGGGCTTTTCACCAGCGCCAATGAGCTCAGTTCCAATCCCAATCCATGTAGAACAGCTATGTCTTTGTTAAGAGCAGAAAACATGGACCGATTGGGGTGGGAGCTGCGCGGGCAGTCATGTAGAAGCATCTTGGCAAGGCCATCATCAAAACCCTGCTGAATGAGGAATTTCACCATTGAAAATAGCCATTCCATGAATCATCAAGGAACTGAAACACGACTGGAACCATCAGTTCGAGGAATCCAGTGTACAACAAATCTATATGCAAATACTGTATATAGTACATATATTATGTGTGTATATCATGTGTATGTCATATGTCATGCATTTATCATTATATTCTATTTCATTATCTGCATATTTGTATATCAGATATGTAATATGAATGTACGTGTAACTGTACATCATATACGTACAGGTACATATTTTTGGGATATGAATATACACATGCATATGTATATATGGATTCCGTGTAACATGCAACATGTGTAACATGTAGCATGCGTAACATGTAAACCTATGTATGTATGTGTATCAATTGTGTATCTACATACAATCATCCGAATGTATTGCTGAAGCGGTGCCACTGCAGGTCCTATATCCAACCAAATTCTTCCACGTTGCTTTGGGTTTAGTAAAATCTAAGCGACAGTCGTGATTCCGTCAAAGAAGTTATACCACCAGATTCACTGAAAAAATTGATCAAGCTGTGCCAAATGACCTTCCACTCTACTCAAGAATCGGATTACGCAGCCAGCAGCTGCGTCAAAGGCCAGCAAGGACCTGTGATGGCCATATTGGAACTTGATTATCCGCCTTATCCGTCCCAAGTATTTCAAGACTTCCGTTGTCAAAATCAGCACGCCCAATTTGCTTGGCAATCCACATTTGATTCTACACCCCAAACGGAAGATGGAATACATTAGCATGCGAAATGCACTCATGAGTGATACATAGTATATCATAGCACAAGTGCAGGGACAAGATCATGTAGAGTATATACAAATATATTACATAATAAATGTGTATAAAATACTGTAATCTTGCGTGGCACCTGGAATCACTACGAATTCGACAGAATGATCAGAATGTAGCCAGGTTTATGTGGAAACAAAAAATGGCTGTGCTTGCAAGTCCATTCCCCAAAAGGAATCTCAACCATGGATCAGTTTGAGCATGACACATAGATTTCCATTGTCATTTAAGATCTCCGAGACCTTCCGATGGATTTCGGTGACACGACACATAACACGACATTTAGAGGTCCCAAGCAGTCGACACTTCAGAACCCCCATTGGCCGGTTCCTTTCAACCAGTGCCTGGGTTGATCCCATCGCAACTGCAGGTCCCACAGGTCCCGGCCACAAGAGATTGGCCCCATGGCCCCGGGGCAGGGACGGAGACATCGAAGGGGAATCCGTCTGGAAATCCATGATGAAAGATATTCGAGAACCATTATAACATCCATAGCTTAGCCTATATCCATGAAAACCCGGTGAATTCATTCCATGAAATATTGGGTATTTTTGAAAACCCTATCATATTCCATGAATAGCGTATAATAACTGAGAAACCCGGTGAAAAAAAACACAGAACTTGCTGACATGTTAAGTGACATTCACAACTGCCAGGTTTCAAATCTCATCCGAAGCAGATTGCATTCGGCTGATGTTTTAAGGAATGATTCCTCAGGTGGTTCACCTTGGAGCTTCCTGACACGCCCTCGAATTCTTGGATGTCGCCGCGCCAGGGTGTTCCACAGAATCTGGGCTGGTCAACACGGAAAAACCTTGCTCAAATGGGCAAATTCATTCCTGATAGGCGGAAATCATCTGAAGCCAAACTCTATATTTACCAAGATATACCAATCACTGAATTGTGTATCTGTATAATTATAACATATTATAATAACTAAAATCTATCTTAGGCACAAGTCAATCACATTGGCCCTTTAGAATCACAGAGCTTCTCTGCGACCCAAGCTGCAGACCACACTGTGCGCGAAAGCTCCACCCGCGGGCAGTGGCGCTCACTGCGAAAATGGGGAAAACTGCCCCGGAGTCGTCTTACAAATTCTTACAACCAATCCTCGACTGAAACTGATGGGGGTCTGGGGTCTAAACATTCTAAAACTGCCTTAAAACCACTGGTTCTCGCATCTCCCCTTATCAGATACTCTGCCAAAAAAGCACACATGTTGGGCCCATGTTGGGCGGGGATTTTGCCACGGATTGAGACCAAGTAGGATAGCAGCAAAGCTTGAATTGTGTCATGTCAGGGATGGTTGCTGCGCTGTGCACTTTGACGCCAAAGTGGTGCGACCGCAAATGGTCTGCCTATGTGGCCTATGTCTGGCTGAGCCAGGCGCAAGCAACGTTTGGTGGAACGGAACCAGTGGGCCAGTAAAGAATCTCTAGGTTGCAAGCTGTTTGCTGTTGGAAACAAACACAAATGCCCAAGTGCAGATTACAAAGCCAGCAGTTTCATATTCTTTCACCTGTTCTCAATCAAGAATGCACCTCATGATGTCTTGTAGCCAGCCATGCAGCGCGAAAAAGTCACAACATGCTTCCAGCGGAATGTACAACATTTTAAGCTTAAGTCCAGACAGTCCGAGGTTCGCAAAGGGCCACTTCCTGAATCAATGCTGAGTCACTTACAATTACCCATAGGATCCATGTATGGTATATATGCTAACATAAAGGGGGTATATTAATGGTAAATGTTACCATATATGGCATACATGGATCCTAGGGGTTATATGATTACATTCAATCCCTATATGCTAAAACGCTGGGCAAGGACTAGAACCTTTCTTGCACTGCTGCCGGTGCTACCACTTCCAAGTCTTTTCCACCAAACTTCAACATGGCGCGGCAACAAATTTGGTGGCTTTTTCAGCCCAACAGAGCGACTTGGTATTGCTACCAGAGCTGGAAGCCTGGTCATGTTTCAGGTAATATGGCAGTTGGAAGCCTTCCAGGGTCGACCAAACCAACACGAAAAGGACGAAACGCAGAAATCACAGAAGCTTCAAAATGCATTCGCACTCCAAAGATCTCCAAAGAATCAGTATGACAAATCTGGGACGCTCTGTGTATCTATAATATAAAATATATATTAATATATGATACATATGTTTCAAAGGAAGTGCTTCTGGTCTTGCTCAGAAACTTTGCAGTCTTACCGCCCAGGATACCAGATTCTTGCAATATCTGATCCCACCCGTGTAGCTTCTTGCAAGGGTGCAAGTTGGAAGCCAAGAAAACGAGAGTACGTCCCTGGAAGCCAAGAAATGTCACGACTAAGCCTAAAACACACATTTCAAACCACTACATAAGAAAATCCTTCAGGAAGAATTAGAAGGCAATACTTGTCCTGTCAGGCTAAGATGTCCATTCATATTTGGGAAAACCATGATGTCGGCATCAAGAAACACACAGGGTGTTGCAATGCGGCCTAGGTGTTGTAGCTCTGGGTGACTTGCACTCTTGTGCCACCCACCACCAGATCCACCTCAGACATTTGGGGACATTCAACAGTCAATTTGGTCGAGTTCAGCTGCTTGGGACCAAAGGTGTTTGTGAGGTGGGTGGCTTTAAGCAAAGGAGATTGAGAAAGCTAATTCCAATGCATCAATCCTTCCCAGATTCTATTGTTCTTTGTCAAGGAAAAACACCATATTTGCTCACACTTTCTGCAATATGGCACAGATTTAAACGGAGAAATGTCCTAGACATCGCTTCTTGAACCTTCAAAAATGGTCATCCAGCTGTCTCTAAACAGCGAAAAATCATGGATCGTCTGTTGTCACATCGTGTCACCAAGGGCACTGTAGCTGAATGCCATAGCGCTTCTAACGACTCCGTACAGGTACCTGGGCCCAAAAGAGGATTCGCGCAATGCGCGGTGCTTTGCGCTGCGCTGGTGGACATGAAGACTAGGACCAGGATGGTAACAAGACAATTGTGGTTGTTCACCTTAAGCTACAAGTGGATCCCCAGTGGAAGGTCGTTTGGGCAGTTGAATCACATCTCAAAAAGTGTGTGTCGGACTGTCTCCAAAACTGACCCACGTTTGAATCCCCAAACAATACTTTGAACGGTAATGAAAAGTATGTCTATTCTTGGGCGGGTACTTGTGGAATCTCTAACGCAAACTTATCTAACCAACATTGGAGACCATGGACCTTCAAGTTCAACGTCAAATCAGTGCAACGATGGTGATGCAAAGAGAAACAATCAAAGCCAAGGGGCTGTAGATATAAGTGCAGCAAATCAATCGAAATAATCGGGGAGAGAAACCTGCGTAGCTGGCGAACATCATTGTTGCATGCAGACTTTAGTCAAGCGGAAGCTTCAATCATCGTGGATTTGTTTGTCAAAAGCAATATCATGAACGCCAGGAAAGTTCATACTTTTCGACAAGTAAAAAACACACACAATAATCGCAGAGTCCTTTACAACAACAAACGAATGCATTCCTCCATTCCTATATCCAATGCAATGGCTGAGTGTGTTGCAAGCGACGATGTTAACAGATGCTAAGAATTACCAGTATAGAGCTGTTCGACTCGGGGTTCAGCGTGTCTCTTCAAATTTTGACCCCATACCCACGAATCGAACAACCAGTATAGGCATAGGTATGCGATGGGATTCAAGATTGGGTCTATTAATGCCACTGATACAATATATCGATGTATAGCACGTATACAGTGACAACAATATAGTGAAATAGAGTATCCCAGAAGATCATACTTGAAATCCTTGTCCCCATTTTTGGACAACACCATACAACACCACATGTTGCGAAAAAATCCCCTTACATTCCATATATTTCCATATTCCCCTTGTTGGATTTGTGAAAAAATGCGTCGTTTCACCCCATCTTCGGAGATCGAGCTGCCTGCGAAGCATTTCTTCAAAAGGTCGCCCTTCTCACTGATGTCCTGGCGCAGCCCGCAGCCCTTCATCCCCGGTGATCGAAAGAGTGAACAACCAAGAAAAGTAGGCACCAATTGGCACAGAGTATGTCGACATAGATTCCATAAGTATTATATGCAGATAGGCATGAATGAGTGTAGGTAGTATGTACCATATGGTTATTTAACATAGCCATGGAAAATCACCACTTTTAATAGGTAAACCCAGGTAAACCATCTATAAATGGTCCATTTTCCATGGCTATGTTAAATAACCAGAGGGCCAGAGGGTATATAATTTATATAATTTATGGATGAAATTGCTCCTCTCAATCGACATTGGCCAAGGGATGATAATGAAAACTCACAAAGCCACCGGGTCAGAGGCAGGAAATGGCGATGGAGCTTAGTAGTTGCCTATCAAGTGCTATGCTGTGAAGATGGGGATTAATTCAGGAGAATTCAGGCCATACTTCCCGCGAACCATAGATTGCAATAATGACAGTGAAAACAATAAAGAACTCAATCTTCCCAGCATGGTTTGTTGTCATAGTGCAATGATAACGTTGTTTGTTTGCTTGATCGATTGACATACTGATTGTTTTCTCGAATGATAAGAATCCTTGCGTGACAAAGAAACTGATTGTGTTGCAAAATGGCACAGTCGTTGGTCGGATTCCTCGCCCTTTTTGTGTTACTTCACCACTTGAACAAGTATTCAGTGGTTATTGGTCTAATACGCAGTACCAAAGTTATCTAAAGAATATTAGACCAAGTTGGCCATTTGAATTTCATTGGCCATGATATTGGTAGATATTGTCAATATACTTAATATCTAATGTACTAATGATTCAATTTTCTATCTAAAGTATTCTAAAGTTCTAAGTTGGCCAATTTGTTACCTCAAAAAAGACTCTTACAGCGTCTGAAACTTTACGGTATCCCATGTCAACTCGTTGGGTCCTTCAGTGCTGCAATGGGACCGGAGATGCGGCTCGCCTGAGAAAGTTTCCGTCAAAAAGCTTCAATAGTGGCTTTCATTATGGCTCTATGACTCGATTAGCTCATTACCCATAGGATCCATGGTGCTGGTATATATGCTAACATAAAGGGGGTATCTTAATGGTAAATGTTACCATATATGGCATACATGGATCCTATGCTCATTATCTTACTATGTCTTACTGCTTGTCATAGCAAGTGATGCTGAACCTCTTAAGGTATTTGTTTCTCTGAAAGACTTGACTTGAGGCCGAGGGGGGTAGACAAAAACCTCGGAACAAACAGGACATCCATGGCAGAATTCACAGCTAATTCTGTCACTCCGCGACAAAACAACTCCCGGGCACTCTGAGAGGCCGAATCAATGAGAATCGATTCACCTACACGAACTATGCTCTTTGATGTTCTTGGATTTCATATAGTTCATCGTTTATCTATTCTTTATCGATCTTATCAGATCTTACAATCTAAGCTGCTTATCTCCTTCATGACGGTATTCGTCGACATATAAAGCTGGGCCTCAGCAGGTTCTCCAGGGCGCAGTGGAAGCGCCTCAGCGGTACCGGGGTGGAAGTTACCCTCTCATGTCACCCTCAAAGTCCAGTGATTCCAGTGATTCCTGACTTGAAAAAGGGAGAAAAATGATACCCGGCCTGGTAAACAAAAAACTATTGAAAATGGCCATAGAAATAGTGGATTTACTCATTAAAGATGGTGATGTTCCATCGTTTTTTGTATGTTTACCAGGCCGGGTAATGAAAGTAAGATGCAGGAAGGTCATCACGGAAGGCCAAGGATGGCCAAGGTGCTCCTGCTTGCAAGCGTGTCTTCAGAGTGTCTGCGGGATGTGACAGAGCTGCACCCAAGGTGCCGCTAACAACCTCAGTGGAGCTGTGAAGCTGTGCGGCATGGAAAAAAATGTGGTCTATTGTGGTCTTTCCATTGTGTTGTGGTATACCATCTATCATCATTTACCTGCGATCATCATTTACCTGTTGTTAAAGGGTAAACCTTCAAACCCCTCTATTTTCATCAACCAACCAATGGGAAAAGGACATCTATGTTGTGTTCCAGCCAGTTACAACAAATCGAGTGTTGAAGTGTTTCATCGGCAGAAAGTGAGGGGCACAGCGTGAACGACAAACAGTTGCAGAAACGAGGAAAAGGCAAACACACGAGTGCTCGTAGAGCCTATTGTGACACTCAGGAATTTTGAGAACAAAAACATGAAACGGAACAAGCAGGCAGCATGTCTCTCTTCGGACGTACAGTACGAGCATAAAGTATATCGAATAGATGGTCAAAAGATTTAAAAAAACAACGAAACATGAAGATTCAAACCCCCCCTCGTGGCCCGGATCTTCTCTGTGCGTATGACTGGAAATACCGTTTAGATCATCTTAGATCGATTAGTGGAAAACACACACACAACAAAAGAACAAAACAATACAACACAAAAGCTGCATAGGCCACGCGTCTGATGAAAGCAATGTGGTGCTGTTGTCTGAGAGTTCCTTGGGTTTTTCAAACATGCCACTGTCAAAGGTGCCCGATGGTGCCCGCTGATCACAGCACAATCATCATCACCACAATTCCTACCATCGGCACAGCCAGGCATCCAGTTCTCTCTCGTGGATCCAGCCTTTAACCATTGGATTGATTGCCATGTACGAGCTGCAGAAAATACCTACGCAGAGAGTGTTCTTGGATAAGTTCTCTCTCTCTCTCTATCAATCGATCGATCGATCGATCGATCGATCTATCTATCTATCTATCTAATCTATCTATCTATCTATCTATCTAATCTAATCTAATCTAATCTAATCTATCTATCTATCTATCTATCTAATCTATCTATCTAATCTATCTATCTAATCTATCTATCTAATCTATCTATCTATCTATCTAATCTAAACTAAACTAATCTAAT
>Ga0126342_10020819_pt1 | contig 10992 bp, 9 predicted proteins | sample Cyp1metagenome_FD_92528 | JGI IMG/M metagenome (GOLD analysis project Ga0126342, IMG submission 92528) | Coral microbial communities from Lord Howe Island, Old Settlement Bay, Australia - Cyphastrea 1 metagenome | ecosystem: Host-associated > Invertebrates > Cnidaria > Coral ... | reverse complement strand
TTGCGCTCCATCTCAACCGAGACTGGTGGAACGTATGCGACGACATTGCGTTCCACCTCATTCTCTTCATTAACCATGGGTTCTGCATCGGGCTCATTTTGTGCTTGCTGATTCCGCTGCATGTCACTCACCACCATCCAAAACGCTGTGCAGCAAAATCCGAAAACAAACGTAAATACCAAAAGTCCAACTGTAGGGCTTGAAGACAAATCGTCGTCTTCAGCACAACCTTTGAGGGTCAGGAGGCTCAAGACGCTCAGTATTGCGTGCATGTTTTGTTTCTTGGAGTAAATGCGTCTTCAACGCTCCAAACAAACTTGCGTGCAACCAATTCGCAACCCGTAACAAATCACTCACACCACCTACGTCCCATCGACCTACGCGGTAACCCCCAAAACTGAAACAAAACCCTTTCGTGAAGTTCGAAAGATGTTTTGGCCAAACAAACTCAAAAACTGCAAAACACTCTGGACATGTGGATATCTAAACAAAAGTGCAATCGATCGGTCACTCAGCATCCAGGACTTTTTTCTTGCTCGGCTAACACGTTAAGTTGGGGTATGCTTCGGTGCCATCTTCAAACGGCTAGGGTTAGGCAAACCGAAGTGTCAACATGGACACTATATGTGCCAGTGTGTGGAACACGGGAGTGTCAGTGCTGGGTGGGAAAGAAAAAGGGTGGGAGCACATGATGCTCCCAACACACTTGACCCAAAAGGCACGACACAACAAAGTTCAAGTGTGTTCCCGTAAGATTTTTGTTCCAGAGTTTCACTTAAAATAATGCACTGCAACATTAACGCCACATCAAACAGGTCCAACAAAGACACCCAAACAAGGGAGTAAACTTATTGCAAGGCATTCAAGAAACGTGGGCTCTGAAACAAACAACAGTCTGTAAAACTTCAGAAATCAATTTGTTCAGCTTGGATTACGTTTGGGAGGAAAGTTTCGCGTGCGCCCCCAAACATAAATTGAACCCGAGGCTCGGTCACACAGAACCGGCCAAGAAGCAGAGGCAAGCAGCACAGGGACGCGAGGTGCACAGAGAGGAAACGCGAGCAGAGGGCACCCGAGGAGCGGGACAAGAAGGTGCAAAGAGCAGGTGGCGTGGTGCCAATATTTGGCACCACTCCATCGACCGTCTGTTTCCAGATAAAGCATTATCGACTAAAGTAGAACATGGCTTATCTTCTCACAGGCATACTTACCGCTCTTTGCAAACAACGCTCCAAACAAACTTGCGTGCAACCAACTCGCAACCCGTAACAAATCACTCACACCACCTACGTCCCATCGACCTACGCGGTAACCCCCAAAACTGAAACAAAACTCTATCGTGAAGTTCGAAAGATGTTTTGGCCAAACAAACTCAAAAACTGCAAAACATTCTGGACATGTGGAAATCTAAACAAAAGTGCAATCGATCGGTGACTCAGCATCCAGGACTTTTTTCTTGCTCACATCTCGGATAACACGTTAAATTGGGGTATGCTTCTGTGCCATCTTCACCCCACATACACATTTCCATATCCACCGTTCAAGAGGCTGCACACCTGCAAAGCATCTCTGTCGTGAGGAAAGTCCGTTTGCAGCCAATGTGATCACACAACGTGAAGTCAAGGCGAGATGGTCCATCTCCAATGTTGCTCGCCGTCGGAACTCAGCAGAAATAAGAGCCGACCTTAAGCTTCGACTCGAATCATCGCCCTCGCGAAACGCGAGTCTGCCGTGCCACGAATCCAGCTGTGTCTTGCCCCATCGTTGTCGATAAACACAAGGAGAAAACGGCCCATCAAAACGTCCGACCGACGTTCGAGGGCCAGACGATAGCGCAGGATCTCTGCTTCAAAAACAAGCGATCAACAAACAAAAATAAAGCATCGCTGTCCACTGTCCTGATCTCCCTTGGCGGGGAGTAAACCAAGCGATCAGGCAAACTTCACGTCATCAGTCAGAGGGTGGCCCTTGCGCTCAAACATCAACCTCGACCTCAGACTCTCGGCAGCGTCACACCCAAGGCTGTCCTTATCCAGGTGTTTTTCCACGCTGTTTCAACTGCGCGCAACGCTTCTCAATGTTCCTGCACGCAAGACTCCTTGCGAGACCTCCCTCATGTCAAATGCAGACCCAGGGCTCCAAACCGTTCGCTGAACTGAGTTCATGTCTGTCTCCTCGGACAGGATCCACCCAAACGATCTGAAAGAAAATGGCCATGTCCGCACGACAGTGGAGACACGCAAACAAAATCGTCGAAAAATAAAGAATTGTAGGCCCCTGAAACCCATTGGCACTGCCCTGGTCAAGTGACTCATGAACTCTCTCATGACCCGCTCATGCATCCCATATGAAGCCAAATTTGCCATGTCCAAAGCCAGTTCTCTCCGAATGAACGCATGGTGCATTCTCAGCTCATTCCCAAGCTCTGAAGAAAGCTCAGGGCGGCTTTTTGTTTTGACGTGCAACTGCTGTCCCTCCAACGTCACAGAGACGATCTCGTCGAGTAGTGGTATAATGCTGTCTCAGGACCGTGCATAGACAACTAGCCGCGGATCGATTCCCCCCGGGTACGGGGCCGCGATCGTGACGTGGTAGACGAGTAAGTCTCAATACACCGCGACCCGCCGAAAGGCACAGGGCGCCGGTAAAAAAAACTTTCCCTCCAACAACACAGCTTGCTTGTCAGATCTAACCGCCTCCAATTCAAGTTCACGACTGACGCACCTGCTCAAAACTTCAAGACGCCCTCCTCCAGCATGGCTGCAAAGGCGTCGATGACGCAGTGGACAGGCTCATAGTCACCTGCAATGACAAAACGTTTCGAGGCTTCATCTGGTGTTTCAACTCTCTGTTTGGCCGCTACTGCCACAGTCAGTAACTATATGCCAGCTGTTTGAGACTAGTCTGAACACCCGTAGTTGCACCTCTTGGACAAACCACTTCAACCAAGCTCTGGATGTTTTTTTTCTCTGTTGCAGCCGATATCGCTCTGAGGCTCGGTCCTAACATTGGGATAGACCCGAACCCGGTGCTTGAAGCTCATTTGACTTTGCATAACCAGCCATGGTCTGCAAGAGGGACCCAATGTGAAAACTCCAATGACATGTAAAAGAAAAAATCGAAGTGCAGTGCTCTTTCCAATCAAATAATTCGGAAGTTGCAACATACAACTTTTGCAACCTCACATCGGGCCGCTGTTTGCAAGTTACAAAGGAGGCCCGCACATGCGAAACCTGATTTCAATTGACTTTTCGGCTCCAGAAATGGAACCTGAAAGCGCACATCTGGTATCAGCTGTCTCCATTCCCTAGCTCCAATGCGGCGATTGCAATGCAGCACCACCCAGGCAACATTCACCAATCCGTCGCTACTCCGCGCTACTCCGCTACTCCGTGGTATCGAAACGATAGCGGAGTAAGAAAGCCTTCAATACTGCACCTTCCCACATCTTTCCCTAAGCAGATTCTTACTCCATCCTGTTTTAAATTAATACTATTAATTAATAATGGGATTGACTGAAAAGATCATAATTTATGTTCTTTCTGGGCTGAAAACTTCGGTAGGAGTCTAGAGGGGCAAGGCGGGCCAATAAGGGGCAGCAAAGTATTCAATATAATAATTCAAATGGAAGCCGCCCACCTACGCGAAACCCACAAACTCCGCAACAGCAAAAAACACTTCAAGCAATCACCTAAGGCTGCAAAAGGCTGATGCGCCTTCTTTTAGCAGCAAACAATCAAGCCAACAGACGAAACGAAATAATAGAAAACTACTTTCAACTGGGTTCAAGCAGCGATGCACCCTGCTTGCCAACACCCTCCTTGCCAACAAGAAACAAAATCATCTACAAAACAGTTTCCTCCGACGGACCTAAGTGCAACGAACAAAAAATGACAACTGCGTTTAGGAAGCAACAAGCATATAGTTGGAACAGAGGAGGCCCGCACATGCGAAACCTGATTTCAATTGACTTTTCGGCCCCAGAAATGGAACCTGAAAGCGCACATGTGGTATCAGCTGTCTCCATTCCCTAGCTCCAATGCGGCGATTGCAATGCAGCACCACCCAGGCAACATTCACCAATCCGTCGCTACTCCGCGCTCTCCGCTACTCCGTGGTATGTTTTAATTCAATTACCCAAGGTAACTGACACGCTATCGAAACGATAGGAAAGCCTTCAATACTTCACATCTTTCCCTAAACAGATTCTTACTCCATCCCGTTTTCAAATTAATACTATTAATTAATAATGGGATTGACTGAAAAGATCATAATTCATGTTCTTTCTGGGCTGAAAACTTCGGTAGGGGTCTAGCAAGGGCAGTAAAGTATTCAATATAATCATTCAAATGGAAGCCGACCACCTACGCGAAACCCACAAACTCCGCAACAGCAAGAAACACTTCAAGCAATCACCTAAGGCTGCAAAAGGCTGACGCGCCTTCTTTTAGCAGCAAACAATCAAGCCAACAGACGAAACGAAATTATAAAAAACTACCTTCAACTGGGTTCAAGCAGCAACCGATATGCACCCTGCTTGCCCCAACAAGAAACAAAATTATCTACAAAACAGCTTCCTCCGACGGACCCAAATCTGGGTCTGGAAAACCTTCTCAAAACCGGCTTCGCTCAAAAGGGCCTCCCTAGTAGCTCCATGAGCGTCTGGGGCCACATCGGACCACGCAGATCCCCTTCTACATCGGAAAGGAGCTTCACGCTTCATTGATTGGCATGCATGCCTTTTAGATCTAAACAAATAGTTTCATGCAAACATGTGAGCAAACGAGAAAACAAACCACAAGTTAAAACTCTGCAAATCAAGACTTTAGTGGTCACACATTGCGACACCACGGATCGGGTTCCCTGCATCGTGGGCATAAACCCTCACGGCGCACGCATAGGAGGAACTTCAAGGACCCAGGCTGCTTTTCATGAGCAAGTTTCCTCTGATGATGCTGATGCAGGAAAAGACTACCTGAGAGGACTCTGAGTTGAGAAACGCCGCTGTCCAACCTTTTTACCCCTTGGTCCTGTCTGACTCTGTCGTTTCACCATTCCCATTGACATTGTTTTGCCTTCAGTGCATGGATTACAGTTCCACCACTGCATGCTGCAATTTTTTTCAATTGGCCAACGAACTTATCAGAAAATTTGTTTTGTGCAACCCGGACATCCAGTCCCACAACTGCGGGAGACTTTTTGTAGTACAGTGCAGCTTCTGCCACCTTCACTCTCGCAGGCAAGCAGGGCACCGAGGTCGTCATCGATGCCACCACCCAACAGCCCCCTCCCGTAGCTTGGGCTCAAGCGCTGGCTCAAACCAACGTGGGAGACCCACTGCTTGGTGGCCGTACAACGACTGCAGTTGGCTACCGCATAGTTGTTTCTTCACTTAGGTATCGCCCCAGTGTTCCCCAACAAATAAGTCCGCAGCGGCGTGCTAGCTGTGATCGCACTGCACACGGCCGTTGCCCTAACGAGTAGAGCCAATCCGGGAGACCCGGAACTGGCGTCAAGATGACGGCAAAAAAGGCATTCCCTTCCGGGGAGCTCCGCGTCACGAAACAACAGATGAGTGATGTCACGGCCGGGCTTTCCTTTCGACCACTCGATGCTGAACAAATCAGGTATCTATGGGTGCCTAGTACAATCCAAATTGGCACAGTTGAAGCAACATATGACTGACTTCACCTTGATCGAGTACAAACTGCATATAGACGAAACTCCATGGATTATTTACTCAACGTTGGTAAACGCCTTGGAAACAGAGTTCATTGAGGACTTCTGGGATGTTGTCAATTATAGAAGGAAAGGCCCGACTGAATTCCACGATGTGGCATGGATGGAAGAAGCAGACACATATGATGTATCCCCAGCATACGTGGACACACGGATTCCTATTCTGGACAAAGACGGGAACACCACCAAGGTAGCTTATCCATTCATATGGGAACATACGCACCTCAAGGCCCATCCTAATGGCGTCCTGATTTACTCAGACCAGAGAGTGGAATTTTTGCTTTGGTGGGTGATAACATGGCACAATTTGATCCCACCCACACCCTTGTTCTGGGTAGCTGATGATAAGGGTGCCAAAAGCATGAGCCTCCACAGAACCTCGCTCTGGTTACATAGTGAAACCATTGACTGGTTGGCACGGACTAGTGAGGCATTTCCAGTCGAATTGCACGACTCCATCATGCCTCGCATAGAACAGATCACCAAAGCCAACCTTAAGCCCAAGCCGTTTACCCAGACACCATGCAGGACCCAAGCTCGCTCGATGGGAGAAACGCCCAACGCACGCAACGGATGAACAGCCGAAATCCGACCCCGGTACTCAGGAAATACCACCTAAGAAGACTGATGATGCCTCGCTCGCTGACCAAGACAAGCGGTACTTGCTGCCTGCTGCTGCAGGCAAGCTATGCGAACATGGCCAAGAAACCTGACTCAACGAACCAGGTAGCAGAGCCCTCTCAGGCAAGTAGCCCACCAGCCAACGCACCTGTGACAGCAGTGGCCCAACCCAAGCCAGACACATCTGAACCAGTGAATACGGTATCTGGCGCTGCCATACCGCCAGCCTCTGCCCCACCAGCTAGTAAAGTAGGTGCGCAAAAAATGCTAGACGTACGAACGGCACCACCACCAGCACCAGTGGCACCTGATCCCAAAGAGGTTACCCCGGAGACCGGTGAGCTTTCCTCAGTTAAGGTTGATGCCACTAGCGACTGCAAAACCTGACATGCCCGGTGACCACCCTCAGCCTGGTGCAACGCTCATAATTCCGATGCGAGTCTCCCCCACGGAGTCATCTGATGATTCGGCCACCGCAATTGTAGAAAGCAGCCCAGAGCCTGCACATGACGAGGGTCAGTACGATCTCTCCAAGCTGGACTGGAATGCACTTGCAGACCGCCACTATCAAGCATGTGCAGAAGTACATCAAAAGACCAAGGGGCTTTGCCAAGCACAGAATAAAGCCATGCGCCTCGCCAAGAGGATGAAAACCATGCAGAATGCTCAGGGAAGTGCTCCCTTTCAGGAAGGAACCCCAGCTGATGTCCACATGGAGATGATTGACTAGATGGGTAGCTCCAGCAGCACTGCCGAGAAAAGTCGTGAGTCTTCCGCAGCCCTCCATCACCTCAGACGTGGATGAACCGCTGCTGAACAGAAAGCATTGACCGGTTTGCGCTTCCCACAAATGTGTCGTCCATGTGCTTGTCGTCCAATATACTCAACCTGCTGAAGAATCACACCGAACTGATGGCATGTTATTTACATGTATATACCATGTTATCTGACACACATTCGCTGGAAGTTGCTTTTACGTTTGTGGGCTGCAGTTGTCATGCGTATGAACAGAAACTTCATGTCACAGTTGTCATACGATTGAACAAGATGTCTATTCCAGCCAACTGCAGCTTTTGAGGCTCAACTGGGTTGTCCTAGTCTTGCCACACTGTCTCGTTTCTTTGGGATTCGTGCCAAGTTGTTTAAATTTGATTGATACCACCAATAGGGCACAGACCTACCCCCCATTTTGGTGTTTGTTCAACAGCGCATACCCCAGTGGGAGAGTGCCGACGCCGGAGACCGGCTGCTTGGTTTTCTCTCGCTGGGATTCGTACCTCCCAATCAAGGTGACTCCTTTTCGCAGGGGCTACAACATCAGATCTTGGCCTGCCCCCCGACGCCGGAGACCGGTAGCTCGGGGGCTCAGGTTCCCGAGTCATGATGCAGCAACTCCACGTTGGAAACAGGTTTCACTCCCTTGCACCGGATGATCCCGACAATACTGACTCCGACACAGAGGTAATCAGCCGACCAACAACAGAACAGCCTCAAGGGGATGCCTCCTCTACTGGGAGCGGCGCAGAATACTTTGATGTCCAAGAAGATGCCTTTTATTTCCAGGCCAAAGCAGACCAGCCACCCAGGGAACCATGGGATGTTGCACATCCTCTTGATTTTAACGACCTCGGCCAAACCTTCTCCCTCATTCATCAGATCGACGAGGGGTTCCAAGCCACGAGAGACATATCAAATCCTTTGGGTATGGATGATACTGGCCAAATCTGGAAATGGGCCGACGTAGGCTCGAGCCAGATGCCTCGGGAGGCGCCAACATACCCTACACTGACTGGTGGAAAAGGCGATGATCAACCAGCAACTCCTAGCAAAATTAATCACCTCCAATCGTTCGCGTGGATCACCGATCATCTCACGTGGCTCTCCCATTACGATACGGTTTCTGTCTTTGTAGATAGCCGGGAGCTCCCAGGCACCAACTGCCCTGATCACTGGCCGTACTTTGCACCCTGGATCAAAGGCAGATGCGAAGTCATTGGATATCGCCAAGAAAGAACTACTGCCATCTACGTTCCCATTAGTCAAACGACAGGCCTCAATGAAGTACATTACACGTGGGCAGGCACTTTCGTTCTTGAGGCATTATGCACCGTCTACCCAACCATCAATTTCGCGTTAATGGACTCTGACTGTGTTCCCACTGCACTGTTCGAAATAGCTGACCTTGTCACCCTGATGACTGACCAAGCCAGCCGAGAAGAAGCAATGCAAAGCTACACAATGGCCAGTGCGCATGACTGTCCGCCGGCAGTACTGCTGATGACAGAATCCAGAGCCGAGCTTAATGCGGGCCTCGTCATAGTCACCGGACATGTGCCAGCGACATCACCCGACGTGAACATGGAGCCAGAGGATGATCTTAACCCTGATAAAGATACCTCCACTGCAAAGGCGGATGACAAAGCCCGCCGTATTGCAGCGACTGCTACTAGCAAGTCCCCCTCTGAGTGGGAAACAGAACTCTGCCGCAGCCGAGCTCGCCTGCTGGCCACATCAGCTGTCCCTGAAGACCCTTCCGATGCATTACATGGAGGACTGCTCCTCACGCCGCTGCTTGGATGCAAAGCAAAGACCCCCCTGGAGTGGACCCACGCCTGGGCAATGCTAGGAGAATGGGCCGGACAAGTGGCTTTCCCCATCCCAGCCCCACACATAGGATGGCCGAGACACGGGCACGGTCGATACCTGCGGCCAGCCTTCATTGGAAGAACACCGCCATTCCCCACATGGGCCAGACCAATCTTCGAACAGGGAGCACTTTCACCCATGTCAACCTTCCCAGCCGACTTTCCAATCTTATGTTTACCTGGCGCAAATTGTTCCAGAGTAAGGAGGTGGACAGCAATCATTCCCTGCCTCCCATTGTCCACGCATACCAAGGCAACAAAGTTAACCTTGGACGCAAACTTCAAGAGAGGCAAGAAAAAGGGCTTGCACCATTGAGTGCCGCCCTCCTTGGCGTTGAACAATTGCCCCCACTCTGGACTCACTCGAATGTGTGTGATTTCGTCAGAGGTGGACGATTCGTGGTTAAACCTCGCGTACCAGCCTCACGCGCCCTTACATCAACACAAGTGTTGCTGCTGCAAAGCCTGTGGGTGCCAGTACCAACACCACACCAATTTAATACACAGCCACCGTGGCCGCCGAACTTTGCCGCAGTAAGCACGCTTTGTGGACAGCATGCTAGCCTGCAGCTCCCAGCTGATGTAGCCCAGCCACTCCGGCTTGCCTTGCAGCAGAAGCTCCAGTTCGAACCGAGCAGCACAGAACTCTCCATCAATGAAATCATCTCGAGCCATGCCGATCCCAAGTACCGTGATTGGCAAACGGTCATTTTTGAGAGCACGCACTGGCTGATTAACCCCACTGACACAGGAAACCTGATTGCTCAGTGTACAGGGTTAGGAGGCAGTGAATTAGATGAAGAATGGGATGTATTGCTCGCTTGCAAGAAGGACGCCCATGTCTACGGGCCATCGTTGAGCAAGCAAGATGACTGGCACACCAAAAAGGGCACCATCGCAGGCACGGCCCACACACAAGAATACCTCATGCTCCATTTAGGCCTCTTCCCAGTTGGAGCGCATGCATGGTGCCATGTGAAGGGCGTCCAAACACACCCGCAAGTTCAAGCACAGATCATCCACAGAGCCTTACGGGTATTGCAGTTCGGTCCAATCACCCCAGCACATCGCAAACCGCCATGGACAGGATACAAACAGAGCCTGCGCCTCTTCACACAGCTGCTCGCAGCACACCCATTGACAGGAATCTGCCGACCACCAAACCTCACTACAGCAGAAGCTAATCGGTTAGCAGAACAGGTTGGAGTAGGCCTCTCGATCCGCGGGCACAGTGCCGGGTCGTATGCGGGCATGGTGTGGGAAGAAATCTTAGCGGAATTCCCTAACTTCATCGGCACAACTGTGCTTGCAGCCGTAGCGTTCCCCCCCAAGTATATGACACAACCAAAACGTTCAGGGAAGAGACAACTGCACCTGATTCACCATGCTGAAGATCGTTTATGTGTATGGAACCCTTCCAGGGGGGCCTACCTGGGCAACGCTCAGCACAACTACGCACATTGGACGAAAGTAGAACTCCCAGAAGGACGACATGACCTCTCCACCCTTGAGCAGATTCCCGGCATACTGCCGTTTGAAGTCTACGCGCAAGCCCCACTACGACTGATCTCGTGGTGCAGCTTCGAACTCGATCACAGAGCAAGAGCATGCAAGAGCATTGGTGCGTGAATTGGCCATACTGTGCGAGACCCCCACCACAACCATCACGGAACTGGTTGAGCACATCGGACAACGCCATGCCAATATCCACACCGAGCAAGCCGCCACTCATTACCTAGCCAAGCTGGCCACAGTGCACATTGCATCCAGGGCGCAAATGCCAAGCTACACTACCATGGTCCAACATTTCCTAGGTACCCTGAAGCTGCCCATGGCTATTTACATGTTAGACTACTACCTGCCCATGCTAAGCCCAAATGATGGCTACAATGAAACAGGGCTCACCATGCAGAGTGCTGGTCCAGTCCGGGAGGAATGGCAACCCATTCACCTGTCATACCTATATCAAGGAAGCGAGTTCGGTCAC
>Ga0126342_10020818_pt1 | contig 10992 bp, 10 predicted proteins | sample Cyp1metagenome_FD_92528 | JGI IMG/M metagenome (GOLD analysis project Ga0126342, IMG submission 92528) | Coral microbial communities from Lord Howe Island, Old Settlement Bay, Australia - Cyphastrea 1 metagenome | ecosystem: Host-associated > Invertebrates > Cnidaria > Coral ... | reverse complement strand
AGGCGCACAAAAAGCTCCGGTGCCAACTTAACACACCCAGTTGCGCTGCAGCTAGGAGGCAATTCGAAAGGTAGGCACGCCTATTTTGCCCATCATGGCAAAGCGAAAGTCTCGGCCAAGGATCCTTAGAAGGGTGGTTCGAGCCGTCATTCCACGGCAATCGACCTGGTCACGGAAGCAGGTGATGCAAGGTCCAATGTGCACAGAAAGCATGGCTGAAATTTGTCATGAAATGAAATAAAATGAAAATAGAATAGAAATGCGATGCAATGAAATGAAAAAGCAAATCAAGTAAAATAAGATGAGATAATATTATATAAGGTGAAATTGAATGAAAAGGAACTGAATTGAACTGAACTGAGCTGAATTGAATTTAGCTTAATTTGAATGAAATGAAAACGAAATGAAATGTAATGAATGAGTTACTATGTCATTGAGCTACCCATTCCTAAGCCAAGGCAAGTCTTCTCTGAGCTACTCCTTCACTGAGTGACCTTTTCGTTGATCTGCGGCTTTGCTCAGGTACCACTTCTCTCAGCTACTTCTTCTCTGAGCTGCCCCTCCTACTACTTCTTCTCTTAGCTACCTCTTCTGTAGGTTCCGTAATCGGAGTCTTCTCTTCGCAAGACGAGCACAATGCGTTTTCAACCACCAGCTGCCATTCCACCTAGCCCGAGAGTGGCGCCATGCTCAAAAACTATCTTTGTGCAGCTGTTACAATAGGTTTGGCAAGCTCAAGCTGCAGTGCAAAGCAGGAGCGTCTACTGCTTTACTGCACGCAGCCGTGCCAATGCGTTTCGTCACCTCCAGTTGCAATCCATTCCGCAGTAGCCTGCGCACCTCAGTGTTTTAGCATGCTTTAGCATTGTTTCAGCAAACCGAGCTCTCGCTACAGTCCTGTGTGCTTTTTTGCGACCTCATCTTCATAAAGTGGTCTGCGGCTGTCATTTTTTAACGATTTCAATTGCAAATCGAGCTCCAGCAACAGTCTCCTGCACTTGTTTGCAACAGCTTTTCCAGATCCAGGCCCGAAACCACGGAAACACAGACCCTCCCGCGGTGATCCCTCGAGCCACTAGACTTGTAAAACCATCATGATTCGTGCACTCCACGGTTTCAAATTCACACGCTCCTGGATTGCTACTGTGATCCACTGTTTCATTTCCCAGACCAACCATGACCTTCTGTCCGTAACTCGGAAGTTTGGTACCTAACCTTCCTTTGACCATTGGTCATTATGTGAGACCATTTAACCACCAGCACTGCAAAAAGTGTAGGAAATGTATGAATCTGCCGCACAGGGACGCCCAAGACTCTTGCATCTGCGCCTGACAGAAATCACAAAGCTTCATGCTGTATGAAGCTGGTGGACATCATCCTCAAGGCCATTGGGTGACTTTGGGACGAAGGGCCCTCTCCCATCTAGCGCACCTGGGAGACGTCCGCGAAACGAGGTTCCATCTCTACATGAGCCTGCAGGAAAAGAACAGTCACCAAAAATTCTCGGCCACCTTCTGATGCACCACTATGAACGGTCTACAAATGTCTACACAAATGCTGGAGCATACAGGTCTCAGATTCACCACATTCCACCAGCCTCCATTTGCAGTTGGTGCTCCATCCTGTCAGGATGGTGACACAGTGAACCATGACGCCCTCTAAGTTGCATTCTGAAAGACTGAGTAGAACAAATCAAGATGTGCATCTCACTGTTTTCAAATGCACTATCTCATTATCATCTCTCTGGTGTATGCCAAAAGTCCAGCCATGGCATCGTCAATGCTGCCCATCCCCCCAAGAATAACACAGTGCCACCATGCGCCACCAAGGTGCTGGGTAAAAGTATGACTTTGAAGCCATTGTTGCCGCTGATGCAGATCACTGATATTCTGCAGCTGCCTGCAATACCCATGATCCGCTGACAGTTCTATGATCTCTCTGCAACTACAGCCGATGTTCACCTACTATCTCTCCAGAAAAAGAGTCACGACCACAGCGTACTCGTTGAAGGGGAAGCCTTTGACTTCACCAGGTTTTGTGAAAGTCGGCCCAGCGTGCCTAGAAATGGTGTACTTCATGTCCTCAATCCTTAAGTTGCGACATACAGGGTAGCCTACAGTAGCCTCATGAAACTGATGACTTGTGTCTGTGGAGACAACGATGGCAACTACACTACGCAAAGTCAGCAGCACGCAAAGCTCTACCTGACGCACCCCCAAGATGGAAATGAGAAATAAAACAAAACAGATAGAATATGTTTGAGAAGCCCGCCCCCTGGTTTTGTATATCGCTTCAAGTCGTTGGCTTGCAGCCAGGTGGCTCTACAAACGGCTGAGGGTTCAAAATATGATTGGTCGGCCATTGCCCCTCCTGCGGCAAAGTGATTGCAAAACATATGCAACTTGAGGCCAGGGGGGAGGTACGAAAGCTAGCAGGGCTGGGGCGGGGTGGTAATCGTAAAGGGGGATTAGGAAGGTGAAGTCGGAATGCGGCAACGGTCTCACGCGGTTTTTTAGAGTTGCTGCAAGTCACAAACAGTGCCACAATCTTTTCATGTGGATGAGGTTGCTGACCAGAACGATGAAGGAAACTGATGATGACGAAAGTGATGGTAACAGGAATGAGTTGATGACGATGATGATGAGGACGAAGAGGATGATGAGGATGATGAGGATGATGAGGATGATGGGGATGATGAGGATGATGAGGATGAGGATGAGAATGAGGATGGAGGTGGGGATGGAGGGTGAGGATGAGGATGATGATAAGGATGTTGTTGATTGTGATGATGCTGATGATGACGACGAGGAGGAGGAGGAAGATAATTATGATCATTTGGAAGCCGGCAAGTTTCCGATGATGATTTTATAGAGCTGTTGGCTGGTTTACTGAACATGACGTCCTGAAGATGAAATACTGAAGAGGACGACCCTATACCTGCAGCAAACCAATGGCCCAGCGGGACCAGGGGATGAGGATGCTGATCAACGATGAGGAGGACGAAGAGGATGATGAGGATGATGATGATGATGATGAGGATGAGGATGAGGATGAGGATGAGGATGATGAGGATGAGGATGAGGAGGGTGAGGATGAAGATGAAAATGAGGATGATGACCCTCTACCAGCCAGAAATCTCCTCTCGGGGGGGCTCGTGGGGGATGAGGGGGGATTGAACATGGGCCTGCCAGGTGGGTGTCTAACTGGAAAGTTTTCAGGGTTTCCAATGGTCCTGGTGCCTGCCTATTCCTTGCTAAAGCAAGAGCAACTTCAGCTAGCACAGCTAGCTTTCGTGATGATGATGGCATGTCAAGTTTTCTCAGCAATTGCCAAGAATGACGAATTGTGTTGATGCTTTTATACGGATTGAAAGACCTAACCATTTGGTTGTTGCTGAGCTGTTGAACAGTCTTTTGGCTATGCCTTGGGTCAAAACAAACTGAAGAAGCTCTCGAGTCAAAATGCAGCCAGGGCCTGAGGGGAATAGTCATAGTCACACTCCATAAAGGTCCCGCCGTGCGCCCCGCCTTGCGCCCCGCATCCACATCCACTGGGCCACACTGAAGTGAAACTGTGGAGTCTATTGGCCGCTATTGGCCATAGTGATTCACAGTGGTGTTTCAAACATCAACACTTTCTAAGTACTTGCCCCGCTGTGATGCTGACAGTTTTTCTCAATGCCTATACATACCCCACTCGCCCCCCCGCCGGGTTGGCTGATGCCCACTAGAAGCTGAATTGCCAAAGTCGACAATTTGAGGGAATCTACCCAAGAATATTTTAGGAGCAGTTTGAGCAAAGTATTGGTAGAGACTTCCATCTTCCATCACGGTTGCATAACCCCTTTTCAGGAGTGTCACACACTAACCCACCATCTGTGTTGACCTTGGCTTTTGATCATGACGTCAGACCATCCTAGGCGGACCGCTTTTACGGAAGCACCACCCGCACCACCGCCAAAGAAGGACTGCAGAGGCCGTTGATAACTTCAAAAAGCCGAGAAGGCTGCGGAAGGCGCAGAGGGCTGAATGGTGGTTTGCGTGAACAAACTGCTGCTTTTCTCAACCTTCGCAGAGTTGGTTGTAGAAACTAAAAAGAAATTTGCAACTTAAATATGTTGCGACTCATTTGAATCCCGATTTGCCATGATTTGCCTATATTTCCCAGCCATGTCATTCCTGTATTTCTCTCTCTCTCTCTCCCTCTCTCTCTCTAAATGTCCTGTTGGTGCGTTACATTCCAACTCATCATTTAAGCTAAGGCACACGGGTTCGTCCACTTCCACCGAGTATGACCGGCACGATTCAAATGGATCTACTTCGGTTTCCACCAGTGAAAGTGCCGGATCTTCTGAGGTTGCCACTCTTGCGAATTTGGAGAGCAGCATCCAAAGGCCAGAGTTGCAGACTATTAAGATCCTACGTTTCGGCTTTCCAATTTTTGCTCCATAGATTTCCATCCTGTATTATTGACTTCAATCTAGGAAGCCTCCCGGGCATCAAACGCCAAGACCAACGCTGTCAGCAGTCCTGGTGGCGTTGGAATTGACGCGCCAATGGGTCCCAGCGGTAAGCCTCAGGTGAATCCTGTCAGAATCACATCAAGTTCAGATGTTTACACAATCAGAATACAGGGCTGCAATGCAGCTTGAAATCTGCACATGTTCCTCAACGAATCAGCTGCGCAAGAATTGTTCGGAGCCTCGACGGGGACGAAAAGGGGCTAGTGATGTCCTGCCTATGGAGCTGTCAGATGCAGATATTGAGATTGCAACATCAGTCGGAAAGCTTTATCAATACAATCTTTGCAGCCCTTGCAGCCCTTGCATTTCAACAAACGCTCTTTCCTCACTAGCCGCGAAACCTCATTGGACTCCGTGCAGCCAACCTGAGCCATGCCACATGCCACGAAACTCATGAACCGTGATGCAATGGCATGCCATGGTTCATCCATGGTTCATACATGGTTCATACATCAGGTTTTGTATGGGCCATCTGGGGTTATTTCAGAATTGGGAACCTGCCGAACCCCCAAAATCCTACGATTTATGTCTTGTACCAGTAGTACCGCACAAGGCGGTGGCGGAAGTTTCAAAATAGGAAGCCTATAGGAGAGATTGGTTGTTGTGAATCACGGATGGCAGAGAGAATCCACTGATGGACCGAAAGGTGGTTGGAGCTGTGTTTTTTGGAATGGTTGCAATGGTTGCAGTGGTCACCTGGACGGTCACCTCACCCACAACTGCTGGATGTAGTGTGGTGTAGTGCAGTTGTAGTTGCAGTTGTAGTTGCAGTTGTAGCTGTAGTTGTAGTGTAGTGGAGCTGTAGCTGTAATGTAGTGTAATTAGCGTGTTTGCAAATGCAGTTGCAGTTGTAGTAGTGGTGTGGTGTAATTAGTGTAGTGTAGTGTAGTGCAGCGTCATGTCGTGTAGTGTTGTATAGTGCAGTGTGGTATAGTGTAGTGTAGTCTAGTGTAAGGTAATGTAGTTGTAGTTGTAGTTGTAGTTGTAGTGTAGTGCAGTGTAGTGTAGTGTAGTGTACTGTAGTGTAGTATGTGTAGCGTAGTGTAGTGTAATGTAGTGGTACTGGTAGTTGTAATTGCAATCGCAGCTGCAGTTGTAGTTGTAGCGTAATGCAATGTAATCAGTGTAGCGTAGCGTTGTGTAATGTAGTGTGGTTGTAGTTGTAGTTGCAATGGTATTTGTAGTTGTAGTGTGCTGCAGTGTATTTAGTGTAGTATAGTGTAGTTGTAATTGTAGTTGTAGTTGTGGTAGCAATTGTTGTTGTAGTTGTTTGTGAATTGGTGTAGTGTAGTGTAATTAGATGTAGAGAGATGTACTGCGCGTAGTGTAGTGTAATTGGTGTAGGGTAAGGTAACGTAGTATATTTGTATTTGTAGTTGTAGCAGTAGTGTAGTGTAGTTTAGTGTAGTGGTAGTTGTAGTTGTTGTAGAAGGAATTGTCTGTCTGTCGATCTATCTATCGATCTATCTATCTATCTATCTGTTTGTCTGCCTGTCTGTCTGTCTACCTGCAAGCTTAAAAACGCAGCAAATCTGAGAGACTTCCTCAATTTGTGACTTAACAACGTTAAAAACAACATCAAAAACGAAGCAATTCTGCGAGACCTCCTTCAAAAATGGAAAGTTGAGTGCAGAGCTGACGGCCTCGTACCAATGCGCTTTGCGATTTTTGCGCTCCACCTGTCTAAAGTACTGCGCCTGCCACGGCCAGGTCATACGAAGTGCTGCACCTGTCACGCAAAATCATCTCAGCATACCTGAAGATCTGATGCTCCAAAATGCAACCCCTCTCAGGAAATCAGCGCCCGAACCTCCTAGCATCTCTGATAAACATTCCTCTTGTACTGCGCCTGCCACGGAAAATTCATCTTGGCAGATCCTCTTCAAATGTCCCACGCCTGCTATCGTTTTTGGAAATTCTACAAAACCTTCACGTTTTGCTCACTTTTGACCAGGTGCACAATCCCTTGCGCCTGCCACGCGAAACGACATCTGAACGTCAAATGTCAAAAAGTGGTCCGAACATCTGGTGCTTTCAACATTTTGGCTTGGAAATGTGCTTCGCGCCACAACGGCGTGCACTTTTTCGACATCTCAACTTCTAAAAGTGCTCCGAAGCTGAGGTGCTTTGTACATTTTGGCTTGGAAATGTGCTTCGCGCCACAACGGCGTGCACTTTTTCGACATCGCAACTTCCAAAAGTGGTCCGACAATGGTGTGTTTTGTACATTTTGACTTGGAGATGTGCTTCGCGCCACAACGGCGTGCATTTTTTCATCTCTCATCTGGCCAGATGGCTCCGCCCTCCGGAGCCACAAATCATTGGAAAAACACAGTGTTTCGCGACTTTCCTACCTTTTCGCGCACCTGGATCTTCTTTCTTCTGACACTTTCTCTTTTTTGATCTTCTTTCTTCTTTTCTCTTCGCTGACTTTTCCCATCTCTGCTTTTCATCTGTCCATTTTGTCGGAAGTTTGACTTCTAAACTTCCTTCGATGATCATCTTCTCCATCAAAAAGACCATAGACAGAGCGATATCTATCACGTCAGTTCAACCTCAGGATGCGATCAAGTTCAACCTTGCAAATTTCGGCACATTCCACCTCCAACTGAATTAACGAGTTGGAAGTAGAAGTCTTTCTGGCAAATTTGCGGCTTTTTCAATCAACACTTGTTCAACGCTTCGCCAAGAGTCTCCAACAAAGTCTCTGGCTAAAGATATTTACACATCACCAGCACAGAGCTGGCAGAAGTTTTGGGATCCACGAAGTCAGGGCTCTGCAGAGAATAGGCCAGTTTGAAGATAGGGCTATAACATAAAATATACAAATAAATCATATAATGTATAAATCTGTATAAATCATATAAAAGTCTTTGCCCTGGCTCAGGCTCCACAGCAAAAAAGCGGGCTCAAGAAATGAAGGACGAACTGATGACGTCGCGCTTTTTAGGCGGCTGCCATTTGGAGGTGATTTTGATGTTTTGAGTCCAAAAATTGATGCCACCCTCGCCTGTGATGTCGGAAGAGTCACCAAACTTCGATCTCAAAATGCCACCAAAGCTAAAAGGCTCACGAGGCACAGGCACACCAATGTTCACACCAATCATGCCCGCGGCCAGCTTCTCCTTGCAGGTATCACAATTGGCAAATGGCAAGACCCTTGGTCACTAGTCCACCAAAATCTCAGTTGAATGATTTCCCAATCTTTCTGCTACAGCAAGTCACACAAACTCCGGCAAGTCTGGTTGCGAAGCAAATAAGATCCACACTGTTTCCAGAGCTGTCTGACCCGACATGGTGTAGATAGCAGCTGCATTGCCATAAGGGTTTGCGTTCTCTATGGCAACTGCTTCATCGAATGTGTCGACCTGTGCCAAGCTTGGAGAATTGGTTTTGACACAAGTGATCGGCATAGCTGCTTTGTAAGTTTGGACCGCATTTGGGCGAGCTTTGTTTGCAGTGGGGCAACTTTTGGGCGGCAGTAAGCAAGTGAGCGACAGAACCGCACGCGTCGCCTCCAGAACAGATAACACTGGGCCAAAGATCTCATCCTGCATCGCTGGCTCCTGCCGCAGCACCAGTCTAGCCCGATAGACTTCAACACTTTTACCCGAGAACCAGGTTAGAATCTTGTACAGATATGAGATGCGTCAAAATCAGTCAAGACATGTTATATAGTTAAACTCAGATCTAGCAGTCCAGTTGCTCACCCAGGCATTGAATAGTTTCTCTCACTGTTTGTCCCTGAGCCCTGCTTGTCTTGCTCTGTGCCTTTGAAGACTGATGAAGGAGAACAGTAGGACCGAACCAGAAGCCGGGACTCTTGGATTGCCACGATCGTCCATCCAGCAAGATCTTTCCACCTTGCCTTGGAAGAATGGTCAATGGTTATGTAAGGGTGTCACCCGTTTCACCCATTGCCTTGTTGCATGATGTGAACTCTACATATATACAGTAAACGGCAGGCAGTTGATTGTATAAATTGTGTATGCAAATTTATATATATATATATATATATACACCAATAACATACAATGACAAAATGTTAACAAGTTCCAAGACACGACTCACAGTTCGCAACGTATCCGCTGATGCGCTGCACTGCAGGCGGATCAATAATTGGTCCGATCTCTCCTGGTGCCTGTCCAGCCTTTAAGGAAGCAGCCTTGGCCACCAGCTTTTCCAAGAGAGTTTTCCGGCCTGCAAACCCAGGTCAAACATGGTCAAAACATGGTCAAGACATGATAAGCTGAAGAACAATATATAAATTCCTTTACTTCGAATGATCCCCACCATGACATATTATCTTAACATTCTATATATCTGGCATCCATTCTGACATTCTTTCTAGCATATCTGACTTGAGAGCACGCAGAGGCGGACGAAAGGTAGTGCAGTGGGAAAGGAAAACGCTGCGCCACTTTTGTTCAGCACTGGCGGGAAATGTCACAGTCTCCATCAGGGAGATGTCCCTGTAGTACACCATAATTGGTATGTTTCAGCCTCAGTAACGGTTGCTGCAAGCAGGGGTGGCAAAGAACCTCTTGGAGCTGGATTTTTGCATTTGGACAGGACCCGGCTGGCTATTAAACCGCTGACATAGGAAAGAATGGAAACGGGCATTTTGGGCCAAATCCTGGCCTGGAGCGTTTTGGAGCTGGATTTTGGCATTTGGGCAGTCTCCACCTGGCTATTCAGCTGCTGACAAAAGAAAGACTGGAAACGGCCATTTTGGGCCAAATCCTGGCCAGGAACTTTTTGGAGCTGGTTTTTGGCATTTGGGCAGGCCCCAGCTGGTTATTAAACCGCTGGCATAGGAAAGACTGGAAATGACCATTTTGGGCCAAATCCTGGCCAGGAGTTTTTTGGAGCTGGATATTGGCATTTGGAAAGGCACTAGCTGGCTGTTAAATCGTTGACATAAGAACGACTCGCTGACATAAGAAGCACTGGAAACGGCAATTTTGGGCCAAATCCCGGCCAGGAACTTTTTGGAGCTGGATTTTGGCATTTGGGCAGGCCCCAGATGGTGATTAGACCGCTGACATAAGAAAGGCTGGAAACGGCCATGTTGGGCAAAATGGTGGCCAGGAAGGAGCCTTTTGCACACACCCCAGCTGGTCATTAAACCGCTGACAAAAGAAAAACTGGAAACGGCCATTTTGGGCCAAATCCTGGCCAGGAACCTTTTGGAGGTTGATTTTTGCATTTGGGCAGGGCCCATCTGGTTATTAAACCGCTGACATAGGGACGACTGGAAACGGCAATTTTGGGCAAAATCATGGCCAGGAATTTTTTTGGAGCTGAATTTTGGCATTTGGACAAGCACTAGTTGGCAAATAAATCGTTGACATAAGAAGGACTCGCTGACATAAGAAGCACTGGAAACGGCCATTTTCGGCAAAATCCGGCCAGGAATCTTTTGGAGCTGGGCAAGCCCCAGCTGATTATTAAACCACTGCCATAGGAAAGACTGGAAACGGCCGCTGGATTTGGGCAGGCCCCAGCTGGTTACTAAACCGCTGACATAGGAAAGACTGGAAACGGCCATTTTGGGCCAAATCCTGGCCAGGAGCCTTTTGGAAATGGATTTTGGGATTTGGACAAGTCTTAAAATGGTGTTTTTAATAGACCCCTTTTCGTGCATCATTTCAAGCTACACAAGACACTGTAACATGCAGTCATGCTCTGGAAAGAACATCTTATTAAAAACACTAGAGCATGACTGCATGATACAGCGTCTTGTGCAGCGTGAAAATAATGCACGAAAAGGGGTTTATTAAAAAACCCTTTTTTTTAGACCTCTTGCAGCAACCGTTGCTGAGGCTGAAATGAAACATGCCAATTTTGCTGGACTACAGGGACATCTCCCCCCCTTTATAATTGAAATCTAAGACATAACGCCTAGAATTAGAATTCTACATTTTGCACGGACTATAGCCCGCCAATACCCCCTATGATTGTGCTGACGCACGGAGAACTCGGTAAGCTGACGCTTAAAAAGTTGTTTTAAATAAAGAGAAAGGGACGCCACCAGGGCCCCATTTTTACAGTGTTTTGTGATGTTTTTTTTGATAAACTGTGCTTTTTTCTACAGATAGGTTTTGTACTTGATTTTTCTATGTTGTTTATATTGCTTTGTTTCTGTTGCATTGTTACCTATTGTATATTTCATGTGGTTCTGGAAAGTTCATATAGAATAGCATAGTAGGGGTGGAGATAGGGCCCATACCCTTGGTTCTACATTATTTATTCTTTTATAAAAACAGAGTTTAAATACACCAATGGCAAGTAGCAAATTCAATATGTGTCTCATCATATGAACATGTAACATGTATATGTGTATATATTGATACACATGTTACAATACCCAAAAATGGTCGATGAGAAAAGCTAAGCAAATCTCATAGTCCATGTTGAACAAGTGCCCGTTTGACATCACCATATAAATTTGTTCATGCAACTGTATT
>Ga0126342_10020817_pt1 | contig 10992 bp, 12 predicted proteins | sample Cyp1metagenome_FD_92528 | JGI IMG/M metagenome (GOLD analysis project Ga0126342, IMG submission 92528) | Coral microbial communities from Lord Howe Island, Old Settlement Bay, Australia - Cyphastrea 1 metagenome | ecosystem: Host-associated > Invertebrates > Cnidaria > Coral ... | reverse complement strand
TATGGTTTATATTATTGTTTTCTATAAGGTGTTGCTCCCCTGTCTTTAGTATTTACCCCATAGAATTTTGTTGTATCATAATCTGGGCGGGTAGATAGGAAAGACGGGGGAGCAACAGTCTAACTACCATGAACACAAGTTATTTGATTTATAAACCAACTTAGAGACTTGGCTATCTCTTGGGCACCATGGCCGTATGGGTCGCCATGAGGCTGGCAAACTCACACCGCTGGTAAACCCAGCTAGATGTAGGCGACTTGACTGATCCAGGAGATTCAAATGCAATGGGAACACCATCAGAAAATCGTGATTTACTCTCTGGTAAACGAACTAACAGTTTGCTAATTATTGAACATGGCCCTAATCGAAATGATAAAAACATGTTGATTTACCCAGCGATTCAACATGGTGGATCTTTCCATGTTTTTTTCTACAAGGTGGTGCCCCAGTTCGTTAGCTAAGTTGGTGCAAATAACTCCCATTTCACTATGGTTTATAGTAGATATAACTATAGTATTCATGGGGTTTATAAACCAACGTTCACATCACTGGGGGGCACCATCCTGTACCATCTGGTTATTTAACACTTCGCCATGGAAAATCACCATTTTGATTTAGTCAACCATCTATAAATGGGTCATGGCTTCCATGGCAAACCATGTATGTATGTTATAGTAGATATAACTATAGTTAATGGGGATATTATGGTACTATAGATATATATAAACAATAGATGATGGGTTTTTTAACCATCAAAATCCATGAAATATATATTTACCCAGAGAAAAACCCGGAATTTCTATGGCTTTTGCATGGCTTTCCATGGCGCCGCTAAGAGGATTCCATAAAAAAAAAACCGAGGCCATGGCGGCGGCTGGGTCTGGCCAGATCCAAGTGGTGGAAAAACCATAAGTGGCTGGTGGTTGATCTACAAGGTGGTGCCCCCTAGATAGCTAAGTTGGTTTATAACTCCAATAACTATGGTTTATAGGTGATATATCTACAGTTAATGGGATTATAAACCAACTTATAACTTGTGGGGCACCACCTTGTATGGTAAATCTATGGTAAATCTATGGTAATCAATAATCAACGATATTAAAATAACATATATCTGGTTGGTGGTTGACCTACCCCTCTGAAAAATGATGGAGTTAAAGTCAGTTGGGATGATGACATTCCCAATATGATGGGAAAAATAAAAGCCATGTTCCAAACCACCAACCAGATAAGTTATAGGACATTTCAAACTCTACCTTCCCCATTCCCAAAAGCTGACCCTACGTTTGCCATTTTTAGATGTAAAATTCGGCAGAAAAAACGTCATTTATAAATGGGGATAAACCCCACGACATGGAACAGTACTATCAGTTATGGCCCAACTAACAGTGATGTTTATGGAATGAACTAACTCCTATAAGTAAGATTATATATCATTAAAAACCCACAAACATAACTGTTCAGGGCCACAACTGTAGTACTTTAATAAACCACCATACGATGATCCAAGCGCGATTGGGCATTCATCCTGTGTTTGCGACCCAGAAACAACGCGAGTTATACCTCAAAATTGATGGTTTATAAGGGAAAATCCTAGAAACGATAATAAATCCAATCTAGTTGGTGGTTGACCTACCCCTCTGAAAAATGATGGAGTTCGTGGGTTGGGATGATTCTTCCCAATATATGGGAAAATAAAAAAAACAAACCACCAACCAGCAATGGAATGAACCAGCATAGATACTTCAAGTTCATGTTCAGTAGAATTGTATATGTTCCTCCATAAATAGCAGAAACAGAATGCACCAACTTCCTTTGTGTGAAATTCAAGTACTGCCAATTCCAAAGAATTATCCCCTTGCTCCCACTGAAATTGCAAGAAACTTCAGTACCCTTACATCTGGAAAATCAAGATCGTATTATTTGTTGTATCCCGATTGCATCCCATCTATATATATATATGTGTATATGTATGTATGTATATATATATATATTTATACATATAATCATATATATATACTGCATGAATCTGCTGGTTTCACTTTTTTACCCATGGTTTTGTTGCGTACATGTGCTCAAAAAAACACATTGCTGGTGAAATCCCATGCAGGTTAAACAATCATATTCTGGTTGGTGGTTTTAACCATCTTGAAAAATATGAAAGTCAATGGGAAGGATTGTCCCATATATTATGGAAAATAAAAAATGTTTGAAACCACCAACCAGATATTCTTCAGATTCTGATGAACAATCCCATGAATTGCATTGAAAAAGTAGATTCGACTAGATCCCGCGCGGGGATTGCACCCATGCCTGGTGTGCTGGTGGCCGCCATGATTGTACCCCATATGCTCCATGGAGCTGGAAGATGCACACCAACATGACTGCCCAACAGAAATCACCTAGTTATGTAGGTAAATTTAAAAAAAACAGCACCATGGAGCATATGGGGTACATATCACATATATATATATATATTGGTTAATGTCATGGTTTCCTAAAATGGGAGTACCAATTTTAACCATCATTTTCAATACTCAACTGGCCTAATGACTTGGATGATTTGGGGGGACCCCTCATGTTAGGAAACCGGAAATATCTATCTATATATCTATCAACCAACTATAATAATAGATATATAAGCCAACCTATATATATATATATCTATATATATATATATCGATCTTATATAAACCCGAGTTATTGGAGTTATAAGCCAACCAACTTAGCTAACTATGGGGCATCACCTGATATATTATCATTGAATCATTCACCACGTGTAATGTCTATGACATGGCTGAATGAACAAATACTATGATTCAATGGCTCCATAGTGTCTTCCAAGGAAAATCAAAAAATGCTATCGCCCTACAAGACTCTTCCTGGAAAAACAACAAAATATATGGCTAGATATATATATATATATCTATATCTATATATCTATATATCTATATATCTATATATTTTTATATAAGCCAACCTATATATCTATGTATATCTATATATCAAAACAGCACTATGGCTCCCACTATGTTTGCACCCCAAGCATCGATCACTCCATCGCAGTTGGTGTCCAAGTCCTGAAAATTGTTGACGTGCCACTGGCTTTGTTGTAACAGCCTAGGTTTAACATTAATTAATCAACATAATATGGCATTGACATATTAACATATTAGATCGTTTTTTTTTGTTTAATCAATCCCTTATGAATGTGATCTGTTAGATGACCATTTATTTAGCTCAGAATTAAGCCCAAAAGTTATTAACCAACTTATTAACAACTTAAAAATCATATCATGAACTATCATACATATACACTTTCATATACTATCATATACTATCATATACCGTCATATACTATGATCTATGGTCAAAAACAAACATATGGATGATCAATTTAGATCTGCTGGAATAATCCTAGGCTTGAACATATTCTCGCTTGAAAGCATCAAGCAAACATGGTCAATAAAGGAAGAAAACAAAATTATTTTGACATGATTCCTTTAAAATAAAATGGTCAAAGAAAATAAAGGTCAAAAAAAATGGTCTATCATTCCAAAGTCGCCGTTATTTTGTTGATCTGTTGGTCCTGTCAGCAGCTGTCAGCTTTGCTAAACATCCTTCAAAGGGCTGGCTTTATGGGGAAAAACAATCCCTACACCCATGCAATGCCATTAGGTTCTAATAGGATTGGGGGTTCCAAGTAGAACTTGACTATCGTAATTGGCATTGAAACACCATCCTTGCTATGGAGCGGCATGGGTCCTAGACTTTGCAACCCAGAACATTGAATAGCTGATAATGTGGTGATCCCAATTTAAAACTTTCCATTTGGAGGCTATCAAGACCTTACTTAGGGTAACTTAGGGCTGAAATTGGGGCTATAATAGAGGTATTACTACGGTGGTAACCTCCATAAGTTGGGATTTGCAATATTCATAATCCCTCTAACTATGGTTATATCAATGTTCATTTTAGGTACCCTGAATGGAAGCGTAAGGGAATACAGCCACAAAATATGGCTATGATACAGTAGCTCCATTGTAAGGTCCTGAAAGTCCCACTGCTTATATATCCACTTATAGCTAGAACTGCACCAACAACCACCCCACGAAAAAAGGATACACAAGGGGTGAATTCTGTCGAGTCTTGGCAACACCCAACTAGTTGACACAAGAGTTTCTGAAGATCCCCACGGATGTAGTGAGACACAATGGGGATGTCGTGGTATATGGAAGATATGATATGGGATATCATTGCCAATCTTAGATACCCTGCAAAAAATGACAAATTCTTTGCTGGTTAGTAGATATTCCCATTAATACCAAAAGACTAAAGGATTAAAGTATCCATGTAAGATTGACCTAGATATGAGGGGATAGTTTGTGGGAGATTTGACAACATTCAGTGATAGGCCTTAACACTAATAACTGGCCCAGAAAACCCATTTTAATGGTATGTATATATATATTATAACCAACCAGTTTCAGGAGTTATTTCATCCTGTTGCCAAAACTGTGAAGGCTCAAAACTGTACCAATAAAGTGGCACCTGGATGATTTTTGGGTCTCCCAGTGATGGAACCCGAAATTATCACCATGCCAGTTTCATGCTTAAATAAATCCCCTAGATGTTTATCCGTTAAACTATATTCTGAAGGCTGACCAGTTGAACTATCACGTTAAATCCCCTAGATGTTCAACCTTAAGATGGGTTAAACGATGTTTTTTGAAGGTTGAAGCCACATTCTTGATGGCTAACCCGAAATCATCTATGACTTCCTTTCTGGTTTAGGTCCTATCTTTACTTGTTATGTGAATATGGTTAACTCATCATATTTGATGGTTGGCACCCCCAATCCCCCATTTTTAAGAAGCACCTAAATAATCAACGCACAAAGCTCAAATGGGTTTGTCTGAAAATAGGATACCCCAAGATTCCATTTTTGATCAGCATATTGTTGAAATGGCCAGGTCAGTGGTACACCGTATACCCAATTTTCAGATCCACCCAACTGCATTGTCGGTCTGCCATCTTTCCGTCAGAGGTCGGTGCTGGACATGTATCTGGGTAAATTCTAATATTTCACTAACCTGAATTAAGGCCATGTGGGGATGATTTCCCTTTCTAACCATGATTTCCAGTGAGGTCGCAGTGAGGTCGTTATAATTTACCCAGATGCATATAATTATGTATATATATATATATATAAACCAACAACAATGGGAATTTTACCAACAACAATGGGAATATACCGGGATTATGATAGAACTTCATGGATTTTCATCAACATATCATAGGAATATGACGGACTATGGTAGAACATTCTGACTGACATAGTGGAACTTGATAAGGGTCTCCTAAAAGCATGGCCAATCTTCAATGTCTTAAGCAGTTTGCAGGGTTCTTAAAATGTGAGATCCCCAAAACCACGGGATTCAATACTATTTCATGGTCATCCATGACTTGGATGATTTGAGGGTATCCCCATGACTCAGGAAACCTCCATATAGTCTATCCCCATTTTGTTCCCCAAAAAAGCACACATAAATTATCCAAGGGTCAGCCCAACATACAGACTTTAAGTGGAATGGGTTGGAAATCCATCCAACTCCAAAACAAAACAGCGAAGTGTCTGGCGAAATGATGGAAAAATAGCACAGTTTCCACCTATGTTCCAAAAGAAAAAAACATTTACTTAGCGAAGGACAGTGCTACATGGGGTTAGTGACTACTTCACTCGGATTTAGTTCGCAAATTTGACTATCGTATATCTACTAGATCCCATATTGACATTGGAGTTATTTGCAACAACTTAGCTATCGTAAACGGGGGCCCCACATTGTAGATCCCAGCTATGACTTAGGGTACCGTATGAAACATGTACCAACATTTGCCCAACATCAATCACCCAGTTATGTAGGTAAATATACCAGCACCATGGAGCATATGGGTGATAGTGATCTTTGTTGCTTGAACAAAATGTTTATAGAGTCCAATTATGTTGACATTCCCTACATCTACCATGGTTTCGTTTGGGGGTGTTTAATATTTAGGGGAAGGGATTATTCCATCCATCTTCGGATGGCGGTTGATGATGCCAGGCCTGTTATGGCCATTGAACAGAGTTATAAATGTTATAACTGGATGTTTCTATTTCAAATATATACATATATATATATATACATTCTATAAATGGGGTTTTGTTAGCTATATAAAAATGCATTATAAATGCATTATACATGTATTATAACATATTATAGTATTATACATTCTATAAATGGGCTTTTGTTAGTACTTATAAACTGGTATAACTCGGGCCCTCTAACTGTTTTTGGCTTTGTATATTTCGGGCTTCCCGAAGAGTTGATAGACATATTGATTTATCATCGGTGATTGAAATAGCCCTTTTTTTAAGACATGGCAATAGATTAATAATGATATTCAATATTCGTATTTTGTTCTTTCACAGCTTACTTGGTATCCCACGAATCGTAAGTGGCTTGTATCCCAGTTAGAAGATGTTAGAAGTAGGATAAGTAGGCTTAATCCACAAACATAACTAGGTTTTTTTTACCCACTTACGATTCGTGGGTAGTTCGCCAGCTCAAAAGACATCAACCAAGAGGGCCAAGATACTTTCACGAGTTTCTCTGCGTCCAGGGGATGTAAACGGCCCAACAAGCCTTCGGTCACTGAACGGTCGTTGAATGATCGTTCAGCAATTTGGGCATGAACAAATGCGAAGAACTTCACGTTTGAAACTCTGTTTCATGGCAACATCTAGGACAATTAGTGGCAGCCAAATCTTCGTTAAACATGTCCAGGACGCCAACTTGTGGGGTCCCGGTCCCGAGATAGATTTTTTGGCAGTATAGGGCCGCCCTCACACCGAAAAAGACTTTTTAAGGGATGATTCCCCCACGCCAGTCGCGATGCAAAAATCTCAACTTTAGCACCGTAATTACATTATATCATTCAATAACCAATGTTGTATCCTAGAACGTCGCATAAATATCATAAATCTATAATATAAATCTGATATCATGTCCCCATTATAGCAGCATTTTTCATGGGAAGTAATCTAGTACTTATCCTACAATGTGAGGCCCCCCAGTTATAAGTTGGTTTATAAGCCCCAGCAACTATAGTTATAAGTACCATAAACCATAGTTATTGGAGTTATAAACCAACTTAACTATCTTGGGGGCCTCACATTGTTAGTGAAGTACTCATCCCATTAAGTGGTATCCCAGTATCCCACTGATCCTCCAAAGCATCACAAAAAACATCTCGAATGCAAAGAGTGCCAGGAAAAGCAATGCCTGAAACCTGAACACCACCTGGTACTTGAATTAGACTATGCGTATATATATATATATGATATATACTATATACATATATATATTCTATATATATATATATGACAAAATCCATCTGATGTAATGATAGATGTGCAATTTGTCAAAACCTGCTAGACATCAAACATCAGTAAACATCTCCAAATTCTCTAGCCGTCTCACCGTTAACAAAAAGTACCGTATTTCAAAAAACACCACGTGACCGTCACAACGAACCGACCATGGATTGATGAGTTTACCGTGCTGTGCGTAGTGGTGCCCCAAAAATGTGTTCTATTGTTGATTTACTACCAATATCTGATCATATATTACAGTTATACTATAGCTATAACAAATTAGAATCACCGGCTTTATGTTGGAGTTATGTTCACCAACTTACCAGCATCACCTTGTATCACATGTTTTGTACATCTCTGCCATTTGTGTGTGTGTGAGAACAATGCTACCATCCATCCCATTTGACAAGATTTCATGCAGAAGTGGGCCATTGATTTATGAGTTATAACTGGTTATTTCTATGAGATTATACATTCTAAAAATGGGATTTTTACTTAGTACTTACACAGTAACTGAAACTGGTATAACTCGGGCCATAACTGTGGGAATGAACAAATCGTGTGTATAAAGTCTATGGATGACCGTCGTCGAATGCTTCACCGCTCCAGGTTCAACCAAACCGATTCAGCATACAGTAACAACCGTCGAAAAAGCGAAAAAAGGACAAAACAAGCATCACAAAAATTCGTCCCTAATATTATGGTTGGTGGTTTTAACCATCTTGAAAAATATGAAAGTCAATGGGAAGGACTATCCCATATATTGTGGGAAATAAACAAAATGTTTGAAACCACCAACCAGTTTAAATACATCCCTTTTTCTTGGGCCAACAATTCACAGATCCAGTATGATCCAATACAAAACCAAGGGCTTCTGGGGAATACTTTCCATGTGAGGCCTGGGAAGGATCTTTTCTGGACCTCGAGTAGAGTAGATAGATTATAGATATATACATATATATAGACCTTAAAAATTATAACTGGCTAATTTCTAACCTCACTTAAGTGATTTATATGTACGTGTACATATATATATATATCCTCCAAATCACCAAAAATAGGTGGCATAAACGATTCCCAGTCATGGGTGGTTTCTGACATTGTTTTTCCCACATTATGTATATGTATTTCACCAGCCAAATGATTTACAAAAATCAACCCATGACCGCCAAAACTGACAGCCACCGCGCAACTATTGGAAGATATGAGTTCCTGCAAGGTCAAGGCTTCGTCTCCTTGCAGCTTGCAGGTTGTGAAGAATTCTGACGCCAGACGAGACTATTTGAACCATAGGAAAACCATGGGAAAACCATGAGAAAATGGTGATTTAGCCAAGAAAAATGGCATCTAACAGGATTTATAATTAGCTGATTTATGATAGCTAAGTCGGTGCAAATAACCCCTATTTCATCATGTTTTTGATACTTACGAAAATAACTTATAACTAGAGCTGATATGATTTATAACGCAACTTATAACTGGGGGGCCCACATTGTAGGGGATTTAGAGTATCTGACATATGATTCAGGCACGATTTATCATATTGGCATATATTCAAAATGAAAAAACATGAAGCAAACATTTTGTGTAATTAATTGGAATTAGATTTCCCGTAAACGACTGCAGTTTTTGTTTTGGGTACTTGGTTGGGGTATCCACCCGTGGACAAGCAGCCAGGATCGTTGAACATACAATGACATTACAAATAGCCTCAGGGAATCAGTTCAACCCGGCAATGGAACATCCAGAATCCATGTCCAATCAATCTTTGAGATCACTTAAGAAATGATTCCCACAGGAGCTAGCCATATGGTCCCCTTAAGTATGTACCAATTCTCGTTTTTTCCCATCCCCAATAGTCCCCACTGTGGGGGTGATTGTCCCACTAGACTCCATCAAAATGATGGGCTTCAGAGTAAAGCAAAGAGAGGAAATAAATGGAATGAACCAACTCCTTGAACTAGGGTTATCATTGTAAACCCATTTAATGTGCTTAAAACAATGCCATTTTTACCACCCATGACTGGGAATGGTAACCATACCATCTATAAACATGGCATCATGGTGTTTTTCCTGGGGTATGGTGCGAAAATGGCATTGTTCTTGTTCTACCCACATTATAACTGTCTCTTAAGGGCCAAGCAAAAGAAACGGCTCAGGCCGATGATAAATCTGCAATCCGCTGTCAATGATCCCGAAATGGCTCGGAATCATCCCCAATAAACCAACAGAACGGCCCCTCATCAAGGGTGATTGTTGCTCTAAAAATGGTCAAACATACTGGTATTTACAGTGTTTTATGACAAAAGTAGGCTCCAAATAGTACATCTCCCCATCATCCCATATGCTCCATGTATGGAATATTTACCAACATTTACCTTATAAATGACCCAGTTATGTTGGTAAATATACCAGCACCATGGAGCATATGGGCATAACTATTCAACAAGAATTTTTTGGGCACCGGTCACTGCTCATTTTCAACACTGAAAAATGTGGTGAAATCCCCCGTCATTTTCACTCATCCCCACAGGATGGGGCCCCCGTCGATAGCGTGAACCGTTGCCTGAAAAAGTGGCTGAATTCTATGGTTTATGGTAGATATAACGAACTAGTCTGGTTGGTGGTTTGGAACATGAATTTTATTTTCCATTTCATATATGTCATCCTTCCCATTGACTTTCATATTTTTCAAGATGGTTATTGCACCACCAACCAGTAGTTAATGAAGGTTATTTCATGGTTTATAAACCAACGTTCACATCACTGCAGTTATGGCCATTTATCAGTTCTAAGTACTTATAACCCCATTTATAGAATGTATAATCCCAGTTATAACCACTTATAACTGGTAAATGGCCCTAACTGTGGGGGGCCCTGGGCCCCCGTCATATCCGTTGGTAAATCCTGACGCCGCCGAGACACCGTCTGAGTCGAACTGCGTGAACGCGGCTTTGCAGACTTGTCGGGAGACCCATTGCCCTGGGCGATGGTTCTTCATTCCTGTGGATACCCTGATACCCTGTGGTTATTGAACGCTTTACGGGAAGATCCACCATTGTTCATAGGTACATGAATGAAATCAAGTTTATCATTTATAAATGGACCATTGTCCATATCTGTCTGAAATAACCAGACGGTACTCCCAAGAAAAATATGGCCCACTTAGTAAATCGGATGCACATCAGTTCGCAGTTTATGTTGGTCAATTTGATTTGTCCAAACAATGGGCAATGGGTATACTCGGGTAAAAAAAAACAATGCCACACATCATTGCCAATCTTAGATACCCTGCTAAAAATTGAATTGTTACCCGCAAGGTGGTGCCCCATAGTTAGCCAAGTTGGTTTATAACTCCCATAACTATGGTTTATGGCAGATATAACGAACTAGTATTCATGGGGTTTATAAACCAACTTATAACCGGGGGGCACCATCCTGTGGCGAATATGTACAACAAGGGCCCTCACTGACGACAGCTAGTTTGCAACCGTCTGGCGACCCCTTTTTTTGGAACCGGGCGTGGCCTCAGTCTTGTCTGTATAAGGGCTGGCTACACTGAATGAGAATCGCAT
>Ga0126342_10020816_pt1 | contig 10993 bp, 9 predicted proteins | sample Cyp1metagenome_FD_92528 | JGI IMG/M metagenome (GOLD analysis project Ga0126342, IMG submission 92528) | Coral microbial communities from Lord Howe Island, Old Settlement Bay, Australia - Cyphastrea 1 metagenome | ecosystem: Host-associated > Invertebrates > Cnidaria > Coral ... | reverse complement strand
CTCTTTGGCACCTGCAGTAATCTTGAGCCAAAGGAGCAGATTGATGCATCCCTTGGCGGTGGACAATTAAGAGCTGAACTATATGGGAGTGTGTAGTAATCCGTAGCCTACACTCCATTCGCATATATATATATATACATAATATATATATATATATTATAGGTACAAACTTGGGGATGTATCAAAGCAACATGAGTCCACATAGGCACATATAGCCAATGTATCCTGGGAGAGTATGGCTTTTATCGGTAGGCAAATGGTAGGCCAGGAGGTCTCCCACCGAAACGTGTCGGCAGGTGCTTCAACGTCATGCTGACATTGCTCCTAAGTACCCTTGATTTTGTTCGCTGGCGGGCGGGTGATTTGGGGGATGGGTTCACAAAACGTCACATCCGTGGCAAGAACCTTTTTTTTTTGGTGCCCAAATGTGATTTGCATGTTTTCTTTTTATATCCGTACCAATTTGACAAGGGGTTTCTCATGTTTCTGCCTAGATGGACAGATGGTTTGGGTAAAGCATTTTTTTCACTTTGGCCAATTCCATGTTTTTTGTTGTGTTTCCTAGACTTGGGGTCCCCCAAAACATGGGTTTTCCTGTGGAATTTTGGAATGCCAGTAAGTTGCTTCTGATTTTTTGCAGTCTTCCATGCGACCACCGAAGATTCACAGTGGTCACAGGTGGTTTTTCAAACCCATGGCACCCTCCGGTAATTTGTTACAGTTTGCGACATAGAAAATGACCATAGAAATAGTGGATTTACCCAGCTATAAAATGGTGATTTTCCATAGTTATGTTACTTTACCAGAGGGTATATATATTTACATATGTATAGACTGTATAGAATATACATGCACACCTATAGGACATCGACTGATATGATTATTGAAGACCTGCTGATCAACGCCAATGGCTTTGCAGATTGGGACCCCACAACATGGAGCTCTTAATTGTAATTATTGTTCATTATCTGAAATGATCATAGTCACAATATTTTTTCAGATAATGTTAGTTCCCTATCATCATTGTTCCCATTAACATTGCTAAAAGATGCCATCCTAGTTATTCCCCAGTCATAGCGCGTTGATCCCTTAGGTACCTTTATCTCCGTCTCGTTGGTGGCTTTGGCTTCTCGGCAACACGTCATGTTGGGGGGAGATATTGAAGTACACACATGGGGAGATCGTCAGCCTGATGCCCTGTTTGAAACCAGGATCAACCAGGTCATTTCCAGCTGTTCAGTGGCTTGTCAAATTGAAAGTGGAGAACGACTGGGCCCTTTTTGTTTGACCATCCATAAATTGCTGATAAATTGTGATTCACAGCGCATGTTGACTGAAATTCCGATGAGGCTTTTCTAAGAGGTTTCTCAATCTACCAAATGGTCTCAATCCCGATGAGTGAATCCATGGCCACCAGAGGTGAAAGGCGATCTGCATGAGCCACACCTGAGCCACCGTCGCTTGCTTCGCCATACAGGATGGCTAAGTTGGTGCACTAATCACTCCAATTTCACAATGATGGTTTTATGATACAACATATACAAACATATTGAAATTGTTGGTTCATATACTATGTTGTATGGTTTATATATGATACAACCAATTTCACGATGGTTTGTGATTTGTGATACAAACATAACTATACTAGGTTTAGAAACCAACAAACAGAACTGGGGGCCCCACATTGCAAGGTAAATCGCATGTTCAATGTGAATAAATTGCTCAACATTCCTGGATGAAATCGCCAAGATCCCCAGGTTGGCGTCTATGGTGTGACCACTGAAGGAAGGTTTGGGGGTGGCCAAAAACCCGGGTAAATCGGTAACCATAACTCGTTAAGTGTGGTTTGTTATAGATACATCTACAGTTGGATGAGTTTGGAACCAACAAAAAAAACTCCAAAACTCGATTGTAGGGATACTGTCACAGTAAAACCCCAAAGGTGACGAGTCACAATTTGGGCTTAAAAAAAGAACGCTGTGCCACGGTGAGTAGGATGCAGCATGATATGTTCCGCTCATTTCTTGTGTCTCAAGAGACCGTGGCTGAAATAGGGGGCCTGCGATGGAACCAGCCTGATTGAGTCATGACATGTACATGTGTGTTTCTTCAGCAGGGGCTTCACCAGACCTTTGCCTCTGCAGGCCTTGAGCCTCTGGCCCGAGCAGTGAAATAGCACAGCTGCCATCCGGTGTGGCACTGGTGTCTTAGGTGTTTGCCTATTAGTTAGGCACGTGAGTTTAGATCCCCTGAAGCCATACGATTGTGAACATCAACTACTACCTCTTTGGGGATAACTGCGCACTCCTGCTACCGCAGGGCCCTTTTTTGTTCAAGCTGAGTGGGATGCACAAATCACATGTCCATCCTGTTCTTGAGGATGGCTCTCATGTGATATCTCCACAGTGGAATCCTCACTTAGATGATACGGTTTCCCTATGTACCCCCATAGCATTGATATTATCAATGTAGGTTAAACCATAATAAACCATCCCCCAGTCATCACCGTTTTTTATAGGTGGTGTTTAAACTATTCCCAGTCATTCTTGTGGTTTATAATTTATAACATTGTTTTACCCACATGATCATTGTTGAATGATATGATCCCTCCTTGCTTCGGATTCGGCATCCAAAAAACAAATCGCCCATCCGCGTCGCGCCCAGGGACCTTTCACTTTCCGCAAGAAGGCCATATGGTCTACTGGGGTCGGGCGCCCGAGATGAGGGGTTCATGAGAGCAGCGGGGCCCAGCATTTTGAGTGGAGATTTTAGCATGCATTTTGAAGCATTTAAGATGTGGATATCAGATGTTATATGGAGGTTATCATTGAAATTGATGATGGTTGATTGGTTATTGTTATGATAAAACATGTTAGTTATACTACCTGGTTTATTTGTGATCACAGCCTGAACTCAGCCAGTCGGATGGGTGCCAAGGACTAGCCCTCCGTGGTTGGGAAATCCCCGAACTAAATGGAGGTTTTAATGGGAACATCTAGTGCAAGTGGGCAATTTTCCACTGCTATGTTTGATTACCAACCCGGCCCAACCAGCAGACCACTGGTGTTTCCTGTCATCGGACCCGCCGGCAGGTGCTGAAAACTTCTCTGCTGCTGCATGCTCCATCACCTACGTGTTTTGGCGATGAGTGGGAGAGTTGATGTTGGTGGAGAAGCAACATGAAACAACAGAAAATCTGGACTAAGAACGCAAATCTATAAAACCTCAAGCAACATATTGCAACAACGGCAACACATGAGAACTCCATTATAGCTTACAAGTTTCCATGGGCTCAACATGTTTTCACCCATGGGCTCAGCGGGCTCAGCTACCAAGGGCACCACTGATGAGAACGTGAATCTGCAGTTGGTGGATTTTGGCTTGTTCAACAAGGTGCACCTCACGGGGCAGATTGAGATGATGATTGAGGTCACAAGATGTCACTGTATTCTACTTGAAATGCTGAAAAAATCCTGATTCAATCTGTCAAGTCACAAATCATCAGTATGTGTCAGTATATTACTATATATATTAATCATATATTAGCTATATTTCCCTATCAATCCTCACTTTGCCAACTGATTCCATGTTTTTTTGGTCACAGACCTCCATCTGACGCGTAACGGTACGTAACGGGACGTGTTGCCGTCACTGCCGTCACTGCCTCGGGCAGTTGGTCTATCTGCCGGAAAAGATGCTTCAGAAACACCTCAAAGACTGGTTGCCACAGTGGGAGTTTCTTGGCGCTTAACGCAACTGGGAAGATGATGGAAGGAGAGGGAGGAAATTCTGGAAACTTTCACAATTCTTTGGAACATGTTAAAAATACGCACAGTATATGCTTGTATGCTTGCAGTAAGTGAAGATGTTGTACAGTATGTTGGGAATATGTATATATGATAGTGGGGAATATATATATATACATATACAGTATATATATATGTACTGTACTTATACATATTCATGTTTAGGGGTCGAACACATGTGTACACAATATATATATATATATGTGTGCAAATATTAGTAAGCAACAAACATCAAGGGAAGATTAGTGATGATGATTCAATCATAGCTATCAGTTATATGCTGAATTTTGATGTGGGAGAACCCTCGAGGGACTTGCTGGCTTTTGGTTGCGACTTCTCACCGCGACTGCTGGGCAAGACAGTGAGATGCGGACAGGTTGTTGGGATATTGTCCTGTCTCATTACCACGCATGGTAGGAATATACTGATGTTACAGGATTATATTATTGTCACATAGTACACATATATGACTTATATATATATATATATACTGGGTACTACATACACGATACAGAGTATCTGAAATAAACATGCCCTGTCACATTGTACATCATGCAACCCATATTGATATTGTTCCTAGGCAGAGGTCGCCATTGTCAGATCTGCTGAGGCTGGTGAAGGAGCAGAGGCAGATCATCCGTGGTTTTTGCCCTGGGGGTTCAACGAACGAAAAACCCAGGGACAATGCATAGATTCCCCAGGAGGGGATATAAACAATGGTGGAATCTAGATGAATCTAGTGGAATTTCCCCATATCTATCTTACATTATCTTACTGTAACTGTCTGGAGGCTTATGGCAATCCTTTCGAGTCTTGTCCATGTCCTGAACTTTGCTTGCAGTTTTGGTACCTTGCTCCTTGTTGACGCATGTGTTGGTAGTTTTTCAATATCAGTCACACATCCACTTTGAGCTGGTAGCTTGCACCCCATAATTATATACATGTATGTTATATATGGTTTTCACAAACAATAGCTTCGATTTCATTCATCAGTCGTTTGTGCAACCACTACTTTTTGAAATATTGTATCGATTAATATGGCAACTTTGTTGATTCATTTGACCATGTATTCCGTCTGAACTGTGGTATGCACATCTGTGAGCACGATCCAGTGCCAGAATATTACGTGCAGACGATTACTCATGCTTTGATGCGTCCATATATTGTTGAACCTTCTGAAATTTTGACAACGAGGCGAGAGGGATGGCTGCCTTCTGGATTGTACGGAATTGTCTCAGCTACTCAGGATGCTACTACCCTGCAGATCAAGTTGGAGACATGCATTATGTACAGACTCTGGACCGGTGACGAGTTTCCGATTTCAAAGATTCGGACGCTCAATGATGACTGTAGCGTTGCAGGATACATCGGTGACAAGGCTGCTTTTGACTTATGCGATATTGTGAGTCATTGGAGACATGGCTACACAAGGAAGATTGAGTTTGATGACCTTGGTGGTGTTACCACTCCTATGTGGACACAGACTGGTGACACACTGGTGGAGGTTTGTCCAGCAATTCCTTTTTTAGGCGAGTGGAGTAGGTTTGCGGCCATTTTCCACTGTGGGTTCTACATTTCCTCGCAGGGACAGTGGCACACCGCAATTTCTTGTAGTTTATGTCTTACAGTGATTTGAACATTCAATTATATACTATTTTCATGTTTCATGGGCAATGACCATGTATTTGCTTGCAACCCCACCCTTGACTAGTCCTACCTGAAAGGTTGGCGCTTTCCATGTGTTTCGATAGGTTCATAGCTTCAGGATGCTTCAGGAACGTTTACAATAACTATGGAAAATCATGGAAAATCACCAATTTAATCCATTTTATAGCTGGGTAAATCAGCTATTTCCATGGCCTTTTTTTCATAGCTAGGCTATGTTTATCTCTGCTCCCCAGAGTCTTTAAACTTGACCCAAAAGATGGCCTGGGACCTGTGCGCACAGCATCATGGCTACCTTTGCTAGCTCAAACCCTATTACAATAGATGGTATATAGTGATAAATTAGGAAAAAACAATATGAACATAGTGATACTATTACAATAGATGGTTAGTGAACATATTACTTTCTATACATATTATGACATCTACATGTTTTTTTTGGTAAAGTGCGATTATCAAACATGGGGATTGTAAAGTAAAAACATCAGGCAAAACATGGTATCTACAATGTGGGGCCTCCTAGATAGCTAAGTTGCTTTATAATTCCCATAACTATGGTGTATGATACCTGCAACATCCTATAACTATAGTTAATGGGGTTTATAAACCAACTTATAACTGGGGGGCTCACAATATATATATATATATACATCATTTGTTACTTTTCTTCAAGTTTACAGGTTTTGTTTCCACACAACTCCAGCGCAGGTACAAAGTGATCAATAATTTATATAAATCCACACTTTGTAGCTGGTTCAATTCCAGTTTTTTTCGCAGATCACATGAAATCACCGAATTGTTCTCGTGGCGAGGCGCGAGAGACGATGTTTGCCCAGTGATGGCAATTGATGGGGAGCCCGGTTGGATGATGGTTTTTCTATTGAACATGGCCATAGAAATAGTGGATTTTCCCATGGAAAATGGTGGATCTTTCCATAGTTTTTTGTAAACGTTTACCAGAGGGTACACTGTCTAATATTACCGGAGGTTTAGGATTATCTATCATTTGTAGGAATCTTGTTCTAAGCCAACTTGAGTAAAGCATAGTAAAGCACTCTAGGTTGATTAATCTAGTAAAGCCAACAAGAAACCGCCCCAAAATTCCAAAATCATGGATGGAAAAAAAAATCAAACACTCCCAAAGGTAGGCTAGTTGTTCTACCAAATTATACCACTATTCATATTGTAGTCTAGAAGTCTACAAGTGTAAAGTTTGGTGGTGCTACCACTACCATGATACAATAGCACGGTAAACCGAGAGGTGAACTTTACCTACAATAGGACACTGTATGTATATCATTCGATACATTGAGCATATTATTTGGGGGTATGGTATCGTGATGATCGTGACCCGACCAAACTCGGGCAACATTTTGTCATTTCACCACTGGTGTAGCCCTCGAAGTTTTTAACATCTGATTTTCTGAGTGGAGAAGTGGAGTTATTTTGGCTCAAACAGCACAGGTGAAACTGGTTGGTAATTTTCTGTTTCTGGATTTTGAGTACACTAGTCCTATAAAACTCAAGTACACAAGTTCTTCTATGCCAGTGTCTTCCAAATCTGAGTTGTAGCCTTCAAACATTTGGTGATACAAGAACATATCCATGCATGTCTCCATGCTTGCTGCAACTGTTCTGGACAATTTCAGCTAATGGGACAAATAACCTATGTAGAATATAATAGCACATAGACTATTTGTAACACTAAATCATACACTCAGATGAGTCATATGAGATGATCTTCCACACAAAAATATAGTTTCTATATAGATACACCGTAGCCGTAGCGCCGAGGCGACATCGGGGACTGGACCTCGTGGTTCGTCTTCCAGGGCCGCAGCGGCACGAAGCTGGCGAATACCACGGCGCGGCAGCTCTTGGATGTCCACCTTGTGATGGGGCTACTAGAACTGGGGGTTGTGGTTGTAAGGGTCTACGACATTGCCAACATCTTGGGATAAATGGTTGAATACAAACCCTGAAACCTACACATGTTGTCGTCTTTTTTCCCCATGTTTTCTTAGTTGACACCGTTGACACCTGAGTTTTTGGCTGAGTACCCTCTGGTAAACTAACATAGCTATTATGCTGTTGAACATGGCCATTTATAGTGATTTTCCCATTAAAAATGGTGGATCTTTCATTCCAAATGCTTGATGAATCCCACAAAACTTCCCAGGTGGTGACCATCCGCGGAACGAAGAGTAGCTCGGCAAAAGGGCAGCGGAGCTGTGTTTTTTTGTAGGGATGGGTCATGGGTCACTGAGTATATACAAGCTACCCTGCCTGGTAATTTGTTACATAACGAACTGGGTTAAGATCCACCATTTTCTATTCATGGGGAAAACTCACTTAATTTCTATGGTGATTTGTTGGGGAATCGACATCCAATCAAGGCAGCTATTTCGAATGCGATTTTTCAGGGTACCGTTTACTGGGTACCAAACTTGGGTTTCGACTCATAGCCATTTATTTTTGTGGGATGTAATTCAAAACGGTTGATGTGTTACTTAAGATTAATAATTTTTATTATCAACATGACTCAAAATGCTGATTCAAGGATGTTTAGCACGCCTATATGGAAATACTGACTACTGATGGTCAATATTATTAAGTTTTTTCCCGGGAATATCAATAATAACAATCATCAATTCCAACAGATGTTTTTTTTAATGGATTGATGATATGATGGCATATAAACGTCCTTTGGTTAATTGAGCCAGGATTCCAGGATACTGATGGGTTGATTCGTGGGATAGCCTATGTTCGCTGCATCTTTGTCTTACGACAGGAACTGACTGCACCGAAAAGGGCGCACCGCATGTTCATTTTTTTTCATTGCCATCCTTTTTGAATGGGAGGAACATCCCAAGTAGACTCAAAAAAGGGTCTGAAAATGAGACATTTTTACATATATTTACGTGGCTCCATGTTTTTCATGGGTGGAAGAAACCAGCTCCGTCGCGCCACCAGCTCCGTTGGACTACATTTTGGACTTGGATCTTTGGTCCAGCACTTGGTGTTTCCGATGGGCGCTTTGGGTTCGCCAGGTCGAAGCGACACATGGATGACGATCCCCCCCGTTTTTATTTAGGACACATAACATACATAAGTCCAACAACTGGGTTTGTGGATGTTTGAGGTAGATGTATGATTTGATGACTCTCTATACTTGATGGGTGTGATAAGCCGAGTTGACCACTGTTGCTGTTTGATGTTGATGCGGTTTTTTGTTGCAGGGGGATTGCTGGGAGAATGTGCAGTTGCAGGAAACTATCGAAACCCCAAGCAGTGGATGAGATGGCTGTCACATGTTCTATTCTCGTGCATTGATCAACGCTTGGTATCCGCAATGCTGGATCACTAGATAGTTGCTAAGCACTAAGTACATCTAAGTACTATATATATATAAATACTAGATACAAATGACCAACATGCATTTGCTTCTGGGTCAAAGATCTTTGTAAAAGGAATGATCAACTATTGTACATGGATGGAACTTGGGAGACAAGATAAGCTGTTCTTCGCCGCTCACCAGCTTGGACCAAATGGGCGGGGCCGCCGGGTATATATATATAAATATATATATATATATATATCTATTACAGTATGTATATCTATCTAGTCTATATATCTATTACAGTATGTATGTATATCTATCTATCTATCTATCTATCTGTCTGTCTGTCTATCTATCTATCTATCTATCTATATCTATATATATGTATATATATATATACATGCAGTTACATACATACATACATGAGAGGTGTTTGCAACTCAAGTCGTGACACTAAACAGGCAGGCTTAAACAGGCACATCATCCTATCCAATCTTCCCGTGCCGGGCATGCGCATGTTGCAATGCCGCAGGTGATTTTCCTGGGGAAATCATGGGAAAGCCATGGTTTTGAATCGTCTTCTGCCGGATTACCCAGGGTAACATCCATCCGAATTGCTTGAGGGTCAAGTGAAATATCTCCAGCAACAAGACTTCTGCAGTTCACAAGCTTCTAACTTCCGGAGACATCTTCAAAAATTCTTCAAACATCAAACGCAAATCCGAAAAAAACACCATGGTTTCTGCGACCAGTTTCTGGTGACTCAGCAGTCGTCAGGCTTTTCCGGGTCGACAATGGACTGCCCCCAAGGCTCTGGAGTCGGTCCAAACGTCCAAAACATGGTGATTCCATGTTGTTTTTTTTGTGATCTAAGCCCACAGATAGCCCATAGATATCACGATTTCACCCCATGACCTAAATATGATCATATATGATCTAATGTGATGGGTAAACAGATGTTTTTTGCAGATATGTATGTCGGACTGGTTTCCAAAGATTGACATCGCTCAAATCTGTTGAGTGGTTGTCATGATGTTTCATTGGTGCCAATTGGTGAGTCGGGTTCCATAGCGCTATGGCGCTTTTTGCAAAGAACAGTTCTGAAGCGGGAATGTATCGAATGGTATCGAAGCTTTGCCAATGGGAGGGTCGGGAGGGTGAATGAATATCAACCTCAGGTCTTTGTTTAACAGTTTGCTGTGGAGTTTTTAACCATGTTTATCCATTTAATGTGTAAATCATCGAAGTAAATGGGCCATTTATACCATGGCAAACTGTCAAATTTTCACGGAAAGTACAAAATGTGTCACCCTTATCCAAAGATGTGGACGACTAAGATCTGAAGTGGGATGGATACTGGTAATATTTGGTAATCTAACCTGGCCTTATTAAATCCGTTTCTAGATGATGTTCCCACGGTAGGTTTCTCGTATGTTTCCCATGGGGGATTTCCCATTGATTTCCGGTTGGCCAAAGGGTAAACGAGAATCTGTGCGAATGATGGAATTATACCGATTGTACGTGGACTAAAGATCACTGGATTGGTTTACGGGAAAATTTACAGGAAACCCATGGGTTTTACCATCAAATTGGTTGGGCTTTCCTGTAAATTTCCCCATCATCCAATTCTATGAAAAGATGACTAAAGTGGTTCATAGATGCCAATGATTCCAATGATGATATGGATTTGATGGCGGGAATTCAGTGAACTACTTGGTGAACTGAATTGGGAATGTAATGAATGGTGGTTGGGAATGATGGTTTGGTTCCAAGCTCCAGCGAGACTTGCTTCCCAACCACCGACCTGGGTGACTTCCCATGACGTGACGGGACCCGTCCTTCCCCTATAGGCGGTCCAGCAACAAGTCAGACATTCGTCATATCACCCGTTCATATTAAACACCCCAATTATATGGTCCCAATATCCCCCTTGGGGTTTCCTCTAGAAAGTGGGTATACCCAGGTATCGTTTAGAACGATAATTTTAGTCAGCCCAGGTGTGTGCACAAAGTGTTCAAAAAAATACGAAAAAAAAGATTCTGATTTTATAGAAGATTATTTGTAAACCATTTGTAAGCCAACATGCGGCTTATGACCAATTCAGGGGGACCCAGGAACCTGATTTTATAGAGATGCTATTTTTGGCATGGTTCTGATTTGTGGGCCTATAGATTTTAATTTT
>Ga0126342_10020815_pt1 | contig 10993 bp, 3 predicted proteins | sample Cyp1metagenome_FD_92528 | JGI IMG/M metagenome (GOLD analysis project Ga0126342, IMG submission 92528) | Coral microbial communities from Lord Howe Island, Old Settlement Bay, Australia - Cyphastrea 1 metagenome | ecosystem: Host-associated > Invertebrates > Cnidaria > Coral ... | reverse complement strand
TCATAAATTATATATTTTTAAAAATAAAATATTAAAATATAATTTCATTTTATTTCCCATTTATTTTTTATAATATATATTTTTTCTATAGATAAATTCAAAAAAATAAGTTTAATATTTTTTTAAATATATATAATTATATATATTAATTTATTTATAATTATAAAAATAATATTATAATTTAAAATTATTATTATTTTTTTTCAATAATATATTATATATATTTTTTTTTCATATAAATCCCAATATTAAATATATATATAAAATTATATAAATATATATGATAATTGTAAAATATCCATATTTGATCAGAATACTATAAGCCCCATAACCACTTCCTCCATAACACTATCTTCCAGCCAGGGTCCAAAACCACTTGTGCATGGGCATGATCGAAGACTTCTGGCTCGGTAAGCCCTGGTGTTGCGGAGGGAGGGAATCATAGGTGTCTTGATGCCATTTGCTGCTGGTCTGGATTAGCCGAGGACGGCTGTTGCCTGGAAGCTGTATACAGCTGTCAATCCGTGAGACTTCAGAGCTTGGGTGCATAAAACAGTGAGGTCACTGCAGGATTCGTGGAGCTGACAGGGTCAGCAGGTGTTTCTTTGGAAGGAGCCGCTAGCCATTCACATTGGTAGCGGAGCTCCCTGCCTCCGACAAAGCAGGGAGTATCCAGGGCTACTAAGATCTGGTGTTGGAAGACGGTGCATTGAGACTGTGATCATCAAGACCGTCGTCCCATAGCTATGTCTGAAAGTTCTAGAGGTGAAGCCCAGGGGGGCATCTCGAACCAGCTTGCAACGTTGGTTCCCAATTTTGACCCTAGCAAAGATAAGTTACAGATGTACAGTACCAGCAGAAGATGCAGCTTGTGCTGTCAATTTGGCCGTCAAATCGAATCTCTAAACTGGTGACGAGACTTATCCTCAGTACCACAGGATCTGCCTTTGCAAAACACCAAATCCACCATACGGAGCTTTGCAACAATGAGGCCAAATCCGTCCAGAAATTCATAGAGTATCTAGGTGGGCAGTGGGGAAAGACCGGATTAGAGAAACGTTACTATGACGCTGAACGAGCCCTTTTTCAATGCAATCAGCAGTCCGATGAAAGCCACGACTCATATTTAGCCAGAGCTAAAATGTTGTGGTCGAAATTAAAAGCCCGGAAATTGCAACTGGAAGACTTACAAGCTTACATCACCTTGAGGGGTACACAGCTTTCAGGGGAAGACAAAAAACGTATCATCCTCGACTCAGACTCGTCTCTGGAAGGATCACTCACAGTGAGCCGTGTACAAGAAGCAGTTCGCATGCTTGGCACAGCTTTCTTTCATGAAATGACAGGTCAGGGTAAGAAAACCAGCAAGTCCAAAGTATATGATATATCCACCTTCATTGCCGATGACATCGAAGGAAACACTGAAACCGAGGACCATATCCATATGTCACAGCATAATAAATGGACTGAGGATGACATGTTTGAGGCACTGCTTGCTGAGGGAGACGATGATGCCGTTTTCATAGCCGATTTTGAAACGGCTGCCAGTGAAGTCATCCAAAGTGATGATGACTTAGCAGCAGCATACTCCGCATATGTTAAGGCCAGAAGGAAATTAAGTGAGAAGTTCAGGTCACGAGGTTTCTGGCCAATTGGCAAAGGAAAGAGCCGCCGCTATGGAAAAGGAAAAGGCAAAGGAAAACCAGGCTGGAATGGCCGAAAATCACTTCAGCAAAGGATTTTAGAATCAAATTGCCGAGTGTGCGGAAAAAAAGGTCATTGGCGCAATGAGTGCCCCAATAAGCCTCAAGGGACAGCTTCCGCAACTGCCTCTGCCGCCATGACAGTGTCGTTCGGCGACACACCTGTATCGAGTGATCAAGCCATGCCTGACGAGTTCCTGATGTTGCCGGAGATCCCTTCCACCAGTGCCAAGGATATTTTGTCCACAGAGCCACAGTGTGTACAGTCAATTTTGTTCATGCCAGGATTTGAAAGCACCACCCAGCCACATGTTCCTAATAGTAACATGAGGGATGTCCGGGAAGCAATTAGAAACCATATTAAGGGTAATAAGGGGACTAATCTAGGAGTGAAAGCCCTCGTGTACAGGATTGAACAGAAGCTACGACACCAACAGCCACGATGGCAGTTGCCCAGATCCAATGAGTCAGCCCGCCAGCGCATTTTGCATTTTTGTCGCGGACATGAGACAAGCCGAGACCCACCGAGTGTACCAACCTGCTCAAAAGCAGCAGGCCTGCCAGTGTTTCCAACACCAGTTGAGAGCCTCAATACGCCAGAGATCCCTAACAGTGCCGAAGCCCTGTTTGTCACACATAATACTTGGGGAATTGTTGATACCGGAGCCACCAAGACAGTCATGGGAAGCAACTATATTCAAAATTTTCTCAATCATTTGGACCCCAAAATCCGTCAACATGTCAAACGATGTTCTTGAGAAGTGTTGTTTCGGGTTGGCAATCAGGGAACACTCAAAGCAACCCATGCCATTGTAGTGCCAGTATGTGGGATGTGGTTGAAAATAGCAATTGTCAGTGGAGCTACACCGTTTTTGGTGTCCAATACCCTACTCCGGGCCATAGATACAATGATCGACACATGCCATCACAAACTCATCATCCCAAAGTTTCAAGCACTAATTCCACTTGAATTGACCAATAAAGAATTGTACCTCATCAACATGAATCAGTTGTTTGCCCTTGCACCCGTGCCTGGGAGCACAGAGACCGCTGCAGAGACATATGCACAGGAGACTCTTGACAGAGATCAAAAAGGCGGGTATGAGAATCAAGCCAAATGTCAAAGCCAGCCACCAATCAATATGCACTCGATATCAAAGGTAACAGGTCAGATAGAACAGGCAAATTACATGAAACCACCGTCAGTGTCACTGTCGTGCCAATTCCAACCTGTTACACGTAAGAGCCTCTCAGCAGAATCCGAATCATCAAAGTTTTTCACTCAAAGCACCCGCAGTTCCCAATCCGAGAAAGTTACATCCGATCAGCATGAGCAGCTGGAGCCATCGCCTGTCCAAAGTACAAGCAAGCTATGCCCAGGTTTCCGAAGTGGAGCCAATCGGGCATTTGAGCCTGACCGAGCTCAAAGCCACGACCATGAGCTTTGGAAAGGCCCACATGGGCAAATCGTTCCAGGAGATTTGGGACAGCGATCCACAATGGATCAAATGGTTCCTCAGCCACTATGCAGCCAGCACGAAGACCGAACATCGGAAGATGATCCTGTTCATTCAACTGATGATCGAGGAATCAGAGAAAGAGACCCCACAGCCATCAGCCAAGGCATTGCCCAAAGCCTTAGCCGCTCGTCCAAAGAGCCATGCAGCCCCAGCGATGCAAATGCCAGTACCGACGGAGTCCGAGGTGGAGTCCTTCGAAATGATGAGCGAAGCACCATGGATCGAGGCTTCAGAGGATCGAGGCTTCAGAGACTCGGGAGGACATTCATGCCCTTCAGACTCGCCTGCTCAGCCTGGAAAATGCGATGCAGCGCATGATCGCGCTGATGTCGCGCGGACCAACGACAAATCCTGCCATGATCCCAGAAGGTCATCCGGAAACTGCAACCACAGGATGGGACGATCCCTGGAACAATTAAGCAATGATAACGATTTGAATTGTCACTGGGCATTGAAGGCAGGGGAGATAGATAGCTTTTGTGAATCTAGCCCCAACAAAGAGAGACAGCATTTCTGGGGTTTAGTTCGGAAAATGGAGAAAGAACTCAGCCAAACCGCTGCCATCATCAAGCCAAAGCCTGCTGCCTCCATCGATCTTCTGGAAGTGTTTTGTAGTGACCACAATAAGCTTACATCCCAGGTTTCACAATTGGGGGGCCAAGCCAAATGGTTTGGGCTGAACCAAGGTGATCTAATGACATCTAAGGGTCGTCGCGAGCTGTTTGTACTTGTGATCCGACATCGTCCCCCTCACATCTGGGTCAGTCCTGTCTGTGGTCCATGGAGTTCTTGGTCAAATTTCAATAGCCAAAGGTCTTTGGAAGCATGGGATCATGTCAATAACGAAAGGTGGATGATGCTTACACAAATCGCGTTGTGTCTCGTCCTTTGCCGATATCAGCACCGATGTCAAAGACATGCACACTGGGAACAGCCCAAGAGATCCCACATGATGAAATTGCCCTATGTCCAAGAAATTCAGCGATACATGATGGCCGCCAAACCAGATTTGTGCCAAGCAGGGGATTTGCGGGACCCCACAACGAATCAATTCATTCAGAAGGGATTGGAAATTCTTACTTCCTCTCAGAAAATGTATGAGACGTTGGACCCTCTAAAATACCCCAAAAATCATGAGTACCAGACTATAGAAGGATCAACCCAAGTGCATGGCCAGAAAATGTTAAGATCCAAGTTCACCGAAACATACCCAAGAAAGTTTGCCCGATTGGTTACCAAAGAAATGATGAAACACCGATTTCCCCTGGAAAGACCTGTGGGATCACTGGCCGATCCCATGCTGTGTGTGTTGGACAGCCTGCCGACCGAAATTTTGGCAGCGACAGCTCAGGAGAGACCTTCCAAGTGTTCCCGTAGAGCTCCATCCAAGGGAGTCAAACATGATGCTGAAACTGACACACTCGAGCAACCGCAGAGTGGGAAGAGAGTGAAACTCTCAACATCGATACATGATGAGGAAAATGAACAGGCAGAACATCATTCACAGCCTAGGGCCACAATCCAGGAAATCACCAATCGAATTGAAGCCATCCTTCCGAGAGTTGGGAAAAAAACAGATCGATAGTCCAGGCATTCTACAGGACCTCCAAAAGGAATTTCCTGATGTTATCATCAAAAAGGTAATGGCCTGCAAGGGAACTGATCGCCGTTGGGGACCCCCAAAAGGATTGAATGCAATCGAAACACCGTTGAGAAGATCCATAATGAAACTGAGAGAGAACCTGAATATTATTGTTGACCCAACATAGGAGAGATATGCAGAGTTATCCAATCGCCAGATCATCCGAAAATTACCTGCGTGCCGAGTGAATATAACGATGTTTTCAGCGCCCAAACCTGCAGAGAGTTCCCACCATGATTCCGCACAGGAACCTGACTCCTCCGGAAGTCGTGAAGAATTCAAAAGGCTGGAACCCCAAGTTGAAAGGCCACCTAATCAGGAGTCTACTCAAGGGAACTCACATAACCCAGAGAACAATAAAGCCTCAGAACATCCAAGTGAACAGCCAAATCCCAATGAGATCCAAGACATGGAATCGTCCCAAGAAGTCCCAAAAGATGTGGAAACATGTGAGTCCAATTCCTCTCCACAAATGAAACCCAATGGAAGAGAAATCCCAAGCAGTTCCGAGCATGGGGTCAGATTCATGGCACTTCCCAAAGAGGAGCAAGCAATGTTGCGCAGGGCACATCAGAACTTGTGCCATCCCAGTGCCGAAAGGCTTAGCGCAGTGCTGAGAACCCAGGGTTGTCGTCCAGAATTGACCCAAGCTGTGTTCGATATGAAGTGTCCCACATACATGTCATGCCAACAGCCAACCAGTACAAGACCCAATACATTCAAAGATACATTGGACTTCAATAACAAGGTTTTCATCGATGGAATTTCATGGACGTCAAAACAAGGGAAGATGTTTCATTTTTACCACCTTATTGATCAAGCCACAAATTTTCATGTTGCAATTCCTGCGCCAAGCCGAGCCGCAGAACAAGCAGTGATGCGAGCTTCCGAAGCCTGGTTCCAATGGGCAGGTCCTCCAAATACCATGATCATGGACCCAGCTACCGAGTTCACCAGCATGGAGTTTGAGACCTTTTTGCAACGTCACGATGTGAGGGGGGTGGTCACAGCTCCACATGCTCATTGGCAAAATGGCCGATGCGAAAGACATGGGAAAATATTGCAAAGCATGTTAGATGAGCTGGATACAGATAACCCAATAACCACTTATGCAGAGCTCCAACAAGCCCTCATACAGTGCACACATGCCAAAAACTGCTTGAGCATTCGCCGAGGGTGCTCACCAGAAGTTTTGGTTTTTGGGAAAAATTCCAAGTTACCTGGGTCCATTGCCAGTTCTGAGGAAATGTCTGCACATGCCAGTGCAAATCGCGAAGATGCCTATGGAATCCAATTCAGGCAAAGCCTGGCCCTGAGGGAAAAGGCTCGGATAGCCTTCCATCAGGCAGACAATGACATGGCATTACGCCGAGCATGCCTCCGTCGGTCACGACCAGACCGCACCGGATATGCCATAGGAAAGTGGGTCATGATGTGGCAGCCTCAGACAAATAAACCGGGATATTGGTTTGGACCTCTAAAGGTAATCCAACAAGAATCCAACTTATCAGTGTGGGCAACAATGGGGGGTAAGCTACATAGAAGAGCTCCAGAGCATATCCGACCTGTCAGCTCAGCTGAAGCAAGACAAGTGCCAGAAGAGAGCATGGAGTCTAATTCACCAACTGTCACCGCCAGGGTCATAGAACCTTTGCCAGATAAAAATAGTCCCGAAAATAACCCCATGAGTCCAGAAGTTAACATAACCCCAAATAACTCACCAAGTGAAGATAACTCCAGTCAGTCTCAAGAACAACCAGACAATGAACCGGAAGAAAACAATCCATCAAACGAAGACAATGACCATGTGAACACTCCAATTCCCGAAAATGATGATGATGATTCACTGATAACCTCTCACCTCTTGTGTTGTGAAGATGAAATCATGACAGTCTCCCCAGAGGAGACACCCTGTGCCTGGCGCTTTGACGTGGAGATGCCCTCTCATGTCTCAAGAGAACAGATGGGAAAGATGTCTTCAGATTCCATCCTGTTAGCTTCAACAGACAAGAAACAACGAACGGAAGTGAAGCTCTCCATGTTATCCCAAGAAGAACAACAGGCATTCAAACAGGCCAAACAGACAGAAGTGAATAACTGGATTTCCACAGGAACCGTATCCAAAGTCTTGCGTGACAAATTGGCACCAGAACAGATCCTGAGATGTAGATGGTTGTTAGTATGGAAGGATAGAGAAGAAAAGCAGACGGAAGGAAAAATCACAGAAAAGACAGAATCCAAATTGCGCACTCATAAGCCCAAAGCAAGACTTGTGGTACTCGGATACTTAGATCCCAACATCACCGATGTTCCAAGAGACAGCCCAACCTTGGGTCGAATCTCCAAAATGTTGGTGTTGCAACTGATTTCATCAATGGGATGGAGTCTGGGATCGTTTGACATCAAAGCAGCCTTTTTGCAAGGACGACCTCAGCAGGACAGAATCATGGGTCTGGAACCGGTTCCCGAGCTTGCTAAGGCCATGGACTTAAAGCCAAATGAAGTTTGCAGATTGGACAAATCAGCGTATGGACTCATAGATGCCCCATTTTTGTGGTTCCAAACACTGTGCGATGAACTAATGCAGCTTGGAATGGAGCCCAGTCCATTTGATCCGTGCGTGTACATCTTGCGACATCCGACAACAGGCAAGCTGTCCGGCATTCTAGGAGTGCATGTGGATGATGGTATCCATGGAGGAGATGAGTTTTTTATGAAACAAATTTCCAAACTGGAAGCCAAGTACCCATTTGGATCAAAGAAGTCAAAATCATTTACTTTCACTGGAATTGACATGCAACAACAACCTGATAACAGCATTCACTTATCACAAACAAAATACGTCAACAGCATTTCTCCAATTTCCATTAAACCTGACCGCAGAGTTCAAGAAGACCAACCAGTCACCGAAGTGGAACGCCATCAATTGAGAGGGATAATTGGTTCCTTGCAGTATGCCGCGGTTCACACCCATCCAGATCTTTCAAGTGCCCTGAGCCATCTTCAGTCCGAAATCAACAAGGCCACTGTTGGAACATTAGTGACGGCCAACAAAGTTTTACATACTGCAAAGAAGCATAGCGATGTGACCATTAAAATCAAACCAATAAGGCCCCAAGATCTCAGATTTATTGCGTTTTCCGATGCCTCGTTTGCTTCGAAAAGTAAACCTGAATCCCATGCCGGTATGATTATCCTTGCAACCCACAAAGAAATATCCCAAAATCAATCATGTGACGTGAGTCCGATTTCATGGGGTACCAAAAAGATTCAACGGATTGTAACCAGTACGTTATCAGCAGAAACATCCGCATTATCAACCACTCTCGATCAACTCAAGTGGGTAAGGATTTACTGGGCATGGATTTTAGATCCCAAAGTCGAATGGCAAAAACCTGAAAAGGCAACTAACCTCCCTCCTGCAATTTCCATTCCTACTTACAAAGCTGACCACCATGACCTTGCCATCACAGATTGCAAAAGCCTGTACGATTTAACCACCCGAACAGCCATACCAAACTGCCAAGAATACAGGACACAGTTGCTAGCACGCTCAATCAAGGACATTCTGATCGAGGGAATTCATCTCCATTGGGTTCACTCAGGAGCTCAACTTGCAGACTCCCTCACCAAAATTATGGAGGCGAATTTTTTGAGAGAAACACTTAGACAAGGAAAGTACTGCCTGCACGACTCAGCAGAGGTACTCAAAAACCGAGCGTCCGCACGAAACAGACTCAAATGGCTCAAAACGTCCACTGATCAAATGTGTGTGGCCAATTAAAATTTTTAAGTTTTGCGAGTGTGAAATATCCACATTTGATCAGAATACTATAAGCCCCATGACCACTTCCTCCATAACACTATCTTCCAGCCAGGGTCCAAAACCACTTGTGCATGGGCATGATCGAAGACTTCTGGCTCGGTGAGCCCTGGTGTTGCGGAGGGAGGGAATCATAGGTGTCTTGACGCCATTTGCTGCTGGTCTGGATTAGCCGAGGACGGCTGTTGCCTGGAAGCTGTGTACAGCTGTCAATCCGTGAGACTTCAGAGCTTGGGTGCATAAAACAGTGAGGCCACTGCAGGATTCGTGGAGCTGACAGGGTCAGCAGGTGTTTCTTTGGAAGGAGCCGCTAGCCATTCACAGATAATATATATATATATATATAAAAATACCAAATCCGGAAGTAATATTTACTTGTTGTTTCTTTTTTTGAAATACGAAATGCCATGGACCATGGATCATTCTATTTCAATTCAATCATCTTCAAGGCAAGATACCTTTGACATCTTTGACAGCAAACACAAAAATTAGATTCAAATTCAAACATTTCAATATTCAGAAATGGTAGTAAGCCCTGCCCGAGCCCTGCGCAACTCAGGGATTTACCGCACTCCCATCCCTTCCCCCACTTGCTTAACAAGACTTGGAAACAAAACGGACGGCGGCACATGCAATCAGAATCCACGCAAGCCTGGGGAAGATATGACTATCCTACTAAAAAAAAAATCTATTAATAAAGGATTTTGCATCTCTGAACACCAGAACCGCAAAGGGACACCGTTTCCGCACGACTTCACACAAGCAAGCACGACTTAACCCAAGCATCCAATATTATATATATATATATTTGAGAATCTATATATTTTCAATTTCTTGATATTTGTTTTGATGTGGTCTGCAAGTTGCATGATGTCTGGCCTGAAGGCCAGGAAGAATCAGGGATGATTGGTCAAATCGTCGCCTCTCTTTGCGCCTCCAAAGGACAGAAATCGCACGGAATATCACCTTGTCTTGGATCTCCACATTGCCTCAATAGCATGCCTTGGAGGCGCAACATACAAAAGTGCTTCAAGATGACTCGCGCTGTCAATCCGACGCTACCTGTCGACCCAAAGGAGATCCATGAAGACACCTGTTTCCGCGTCAAGGAATGATCAATCCCAATGCTGCAAAGAGACAAATTGTGTTGAACACTCTATGGCATTCTGGGCCCTGCGGACCAACCAAGTCTGCACAAGTGTAAGCTTCTTAGATTCAAACACTTTTGATGCGTACAAAACGCAACACAATGAGAGAAAGAAGTCTTAAGCAAAGTCGTCTGACATCCTACCATCCGTCCTGTCCAAGAAGGCAGGGAATTGGAACTGTAATGCCACCCTGGGTACCACCATTCGCTGGAATTGGATCGCCTTAGGATAGTGACGTGGAAGGCACAGTCAGACTGTGCCAAAGGATGTGAATCCGATTGAACAAATTTGGATATGTAACACCAGCTGTGCAATCTCTTTCATCCGTTCCAATCTTTCAAATCCACACGGCGTACGGCGTGAAGTCACAACTTCTGTCCAGGGACCGTGGGGGATCACATTCACAGTGCCCTAGCGCTTGCTGGGAGGAGATCAAATCGAGAGGCCCGCGAAACCAAACATCACCGCAACAAACCCAAACCCTTTAAAAGCAATGTCAAAACCAGTCCAGTAAAATAGGACTGCCCTGTGAACTCACATTTATAGACGCACTCTGGCACACTCTTACGGTAACTCTTACAGGTCTCCTGCCTGCAGCATTGACGGCTCCAAGCCCAAGAGCCCTGCAGTCTCTACAACTCCGGGGGCTGATAGCGTCACGGCCGGCAGCTGAAGTTCTGTTGCAACCTGGCCAAGAATGGCGGCACCCGGAGCGGCATTTTAGACAAACGGAGGGGAGTCTGAATTCCAATAGATTGCAAAACTATGATCGAAGGAAGTTTAGAAGTTAAACTTCGGACAATATGGACAGATGAAAAAGCAGAGGTGCGAAGAGCCAGACGGGAGCAGAGTCAGAGGGGAGAAAAGTCAGAAGAGAAAAGATCAGAAGAAAGAAGATGCAGGTGTGCGAAAAAATAGGAAAGTCGCGAAACACTGTTTTTTCGATGTTTTGTGGCTCCGGAGGGTCGAAAAGTAGGCTCGCTAAAGCGGCGGGTGCGGAGACATCTGGGGAGACGAGAAATGAAAAGTTGCACGCCGTTGTGGCGCGAAGCAGATTTTGAAGTGAAAAGGTACAAAACACCTGGGTCTCGGAGCACTTTTGGAAGTTGAGATGTCGAAAAAGTGCACGCCGTTGTGGCGCGAAGCACATTTCGAAG
>Ga0126342_10020814_pt1 | contig 10994 bp, 7 predicted proteins | sample Cyp1metagenome_FD_92528 | JGI IMG/M metagenome (GOLD analysis project Ga0126342, IMG submission 92528) | Coral microbial communities from Lord Howe Island, Old Settlement Bay, Australia - Cyphastrea 1 metagenome | ecosystem: Host-associated > Invertebrates > Cnidaria > Coral ... | reverse complement strand
GGATCCTATGGGTACCCTCTGGTAATTTAACGTAACTATGGAAAATCACCATTTTTGATGGGAAAACTCACTATAAATGACCATTTTCAATAGCTATGTTAGTTTACCAGAGGGTATGTTAGTCATTACCAGGCCGGCTATTCGCATTTCCATGGTAAACACCCCCGCGCCTTGGTCCGGCAACGTCGCCTCAGGAAGCTACGAAAAATGCCTACGACTTGGCCCCCCGATGAGTTGGTACGTGAAAAATCGCGACAAGTTGGGGGCCACAAATCTCCAATGTCACTATGAATACTATATGGTTTTATGATATTTATAGATACTGATACTATGTTTATCTACGGTTTATGATATTTATTATCATTTATATATATATATCCTTGTAGTTGTCTTGTTTTTAAACCAACTTATAAATGGGGAGAGGCCACATTGTAGAGCGAAGATACGCATGGCCGTGAGTGTGGGGCAATGGTGAGTGATTTTACCATCAAACATTGTGATGTTGCCAAAATAATGTGGTAACGCCAAAAACAAACGTAGGGATGGTGTTTACATGAATTCTACCATCCATTTATGGTAATCTTGGAATTGATATTGGAACTGTTTATTCATGGGTTTACCACATTCACGTTGATACAAAATCAACAGCAGAAAATGAGGTATGGTTACCATAATTCTGAAACAAAACCCAATCTCATCCTGCTAATACTAAACACCCCAATTCTATGATCTCAGTTGTCTGTAAACCCTTTACTAAACCATGGTTTCTGGGGGGTATTGAATGGCTGGGGGAAGGGATTACAGAAGCCCCAGCAGCTGGGCAATGTCAGCTCTTGGATCACTCTTGCCTAGTAGGAAAAAATCAGCAAAGTGTATAGATATGGAGGTTTCCTGAAATAGGGGTACCCCTACATCATCCATGTTTAATAGCATTGTCCATTAAATAAACCATCCGTTTGGGGGTACCACCATTTCTGGAATCCCCCATATTGCAAGATATTGCAAGCTATTACAATGACAATGTATACATACATCTATTTCTGTAGTGATGATATCTATAACATTCCACAACACTCTGTACAATACTTAGTGATATTCATGTATTACTAGAGTGTAATCACAAATTCTAGATTCATTATGATTCTATATCACTCTATTACCCTCTGGTAATTTAACATAGCTATTGAAAATGGTGATTTTCCATAGTTGTGTTAGTCTACCACAGGGTACATGTATTTTGTGATTATATCTATCTGGGTAAATTATAATATTTCACTAACCTGAATTAACGCCATTTGGGGATGATTTCCCTTAGGAACCATGATTCCAGGCTTCGGGAGGACAGTGAGGTCGTGATGAAATTTACCCAGATCTATTGATATGTACAGAGGTCACCTCCCAGCTCTTCGGGCCTTCAAACGCGGCATGGGAGGCATGTCTTTGACCTCCTGACGCCAAAAAAATCATCAAGGACTGGTTGAAGGGGCAACAAAAACACAGGAAACTTCAGGAGACCATATTTTTTAACACTAATTCATGGATATCATTAATAGTGTATTTCAACTAGTAGTGTCAACTAATGGTTATCATTACCTATAGTAATTAGTATAAATACAGTGTGTATATATATATAGATATACATAATGTGGGTAAAACAGCAATAAACCACCCCTGATTGGGAATGGTAACCATACCACCTATAAAAATGGGACTGGGGGATGATAAACATGGCATTGGTTTAACCACATGACTTTCTTCAAATCAAGGGTTTTCCTATCTTAGTTGTCCTGCATTGTTACAATCATCTTCTGGGATAAGGATATTGGGATTTGACCTATTCGTATTCGGGTGTCTCAAGGGGACCAGTTGTTCGTCCATATCTCAGTGGCGTCCGCCAACCATGTGGATGGTAGTTTTCTCCGCGCGGATGTATTTGATTCATGTTTGAGGAGTAAATGATGGGAACATATGAAACTCGTCCGTGTCATATTTAGAATGGGGGGTTGAGAATTCTTCCCAATAAAAAGTAACGTTCAACTTCAAAATTTCTAAGAGGGATCAGACAGGAATTGATTCATATCGCATTTCTGCGTATTTCTCCCCTTGTTGGCAACACCAACATGTCTGATTGGGTTTAACAACACTTCAGGTGACCATCATGGGTTTCTATGAAGGATACCCCAAGATCCAATGGTTTGGAATATCCCGGATTGCCTTTCACACCATTCAGACAATCAACAATTCGGGCAAAATCGATCTAGGCAAACTATGTACAACCTCTGATCTACCCCGTGGCTTGACAATCCCCAAATTTACTTCCATGATTTTCCCAGCTGTTTCAACTTCTCCATGGAAAACTTCGCGGATTCCCATTGCAATCGCCACAATGTGAGGCCCCCGTTCGATAGCGTTCGGTTGGTTTATAATTAACTCCAATAACTATGGTTTATGGCTTATGCCCCCAGTTATAAATTGGTTTATAAAACCAAGTAACTATAGTTATAAGTACCATAAACCATAGTCATTGGAGTTATGTTCACCAACTGAACGCTATCGTGGCCGGCCTAAAAAATGGCACGTTTCGTTTCCGGCGCCTCCGCGACCTCATTGCATGTTCCGAACTCCAAAGGATCCAACTTGTTGCTCTTCCTGGTGATCAAGTGGGAGATAATCTCGGGATATTCATGAAGCCAATATATATATATACTATCTATACTATCTATACAACCAAAAAAATGTTCATATATATATAATAAACTTAGAATAATATATGTTATTTTCCAGATAGCCAACGTGCTGTCAACACTATATCAAACTATATATATATCTGGCTGGTGGTTTCAACTCCTCTAGATCATACTCCCGCATAAGGTAAACAAACACCTCGAACAAATGGAAGATCATGGTAACCTTGAAAGACAACAAATGGTAAAAAAAAAACACATCCTGTACGGCTAATGCTAACCTTGGATCTTGTAGAAATTGATATGCCTTGGTGTTGCTGATTTGGGGCTCCTGAAAAGAATCAATTTCCCACTGGTAAATTGACATATCACCTCAAACAAGCCCAGATAAAAGCTGGCTGGTGGATCTGTTGGCGAACTTCAGGTGTATACAGTGCGATGGGGGAGTAATTTTCCGACGTCATCTAGGAAAGTCAATGATTTTACACCAAAAGCAAGCATTGCCGTACGAATATTATATGTATAATCTAATATAATATAATATAATGTAATATAATATCATAAAATGTAATATAATATAATATGCTATTATATTATATTATATATTAATATAATATAATATAATATAATATAATATTAATATTATATTATATTATATATAATATAATATGATATAATGTAATTTAATATAATATAATGTAATATAATATAATAATGTAATATAATATAATGTAATATAATATAATGTATATGTACATTAATTGTAGTAGTATTATATATATTATAATTATACAATAGTACAGTATATATATCAAATAATTATACGTAAATTCCCCTACTGTGAGGTCCACAACAATAAACCATCCCCAATACAGGCGCCTCTTCTTATTGGTTTAATACGTTTATTACATACATACATATACTGGTTGGTGGTTTTAACCATCTTGAAAAATATTAGTCAATGGGAAGGATGACATCCCATATTTGAAATTGAAAAAAAAATGTTTGAAACCACCAACCAGTATATATATATATACACATACACAGATATTGTATATATCTGGGTAAATTACAATATTTTACTAACCTGAATTAAGGCCATTTGAGGATGATTCCTCTTATTAACCATGCTTCCAGTGAGGGAGGACAGTGAGGTTATTATCAAATTTGCCCAGATATATTATATATATATACATATTATATTAAAAAGTATATCCACTTATATCCTAGTCACTAACCAGTTCAGTATATATACATACACACATATATTATATTTATTTCTTATATATGGCTACAATAATTCACCCTGAAAAATAGATGTTTCACAAGGCCGTTTGAGGATGATCCCCCAGTAAAAAATCACAGTCTGTTTCCCGAGAATGGGACCCTGTGTAAATGGGTCCCAAATCCATATTCAATCCCTTTAAAATCCAGTAAATCCCTACAAAATCCCTTTAAAATCCCTTTAAAATCCAGTAAATCTATAAAATCCCTCTAAAATCCCTATAAAATCCCTATATCTTGGCCCCAAAGGCTTCTTTTTTTTGCAATTTTCTTGGTAGCTCCTGGATCTCTGTCCGCTCCTCCTCTCACCACTGGTCATGGCTACGTTTCAGGACGATGTTTGCTGTGATGATTTCATATTATTTCATGGTTGATTTTGCCGATTTCAAACTCCTGGATGTTTACAGGATTTTTATGACAGGATTTGTTGCTGGATTTGATGTTAAACTTTATGTTATTTCAACAACAGCCCAAGAATATCCATGAATTATTTCAGGTACAAGCCAGAATTTGGGGGTAGCAACGGACCCATGAGTGGTTGATCATTTCATTGTGTTTCCTGAAACCATGGATTTTCTGGGCAGCTCAGGTGAAAACCTGAAATCTGAGGTATGGCTGTCCAACTTGCTAAACACGTACAAAAACACCTACAAATCCCAGGTATCATCCTATGAAGAATGAGAGAATGTACAGTCCACTATATTTGATTTATGAAGTGAATCATTTCAACTTTTGGAAAACTCCTCTGACCCTCCGATTGTTTTTGGCAGAATTGTACTGAATGTCTGACAAAGACCAACATCTGGGAATTTGAGAGTACCTTCTCTGCCCAAAATGCTGCGCCGTCGTCCAAGACGTGGTAATTTTCGTGTCGAAAATGGAGGATCCCCGTAAGTTACGGTTTCATGGGGAACATGATGATCAACAACAGAAGTTCGAAGGGTTTCCTCAATTTTCAGTCCTGATTTCTGCTTGATGCAAATCCCCATGAACCAATGTCGTGGACCAATTTGGGGAGATTTTCTTTAGGGACCTTGCCCCTCAAACGCATGAAGCATGTGGTGGGTCAAGGTTTACCAACAATAATATGGCGAATATGTATATATATATAGTTTACATATTATATATATATATATTGTGTATATGTATATGTACGAAGTTTTTGGGTCAAACTTTCACGAATTCCGACTATTGTATTATTTCATATTGGTCCAAATTTTAATTGTGCGTGTTGTCCCACGCCACTTGCGGAACCATCCCCGATCTTTGCATGGTGTTCTTTCGCTGGGCAAACCATCATGGTCAGATTGTAGTGGGGGCATTACATTTTTCCCTTACGCTTGAACAATATTGATCAATAATATTAAACATGAAACATCATCAAACTATATAAATCCATCATTCACAGGTATAGATCTATATACGATGGAACAAAGATTAATAGATCTTCACCCACTCTTCAGGAAGAAGTCTGGCAACGTCTTGTGTGGCTGGAAGTCAGGGTATGCAGATGGTGCCACTTACAATAGTAAATATAAACATGTTGAGGCAAAATGCGTGTTTTGATGCTTGAACCTACCCTCTGGCAATTTAATATAGCTATGGAAAACCATCATGCTTAATGGGAAAATCGTTCAATATAATGTATAAGTGTGCACCTTCCATAGCATTCTGTTAGTGTACATTCGCGGGTTTCACATCTACCCTCATCAAACATCGCGCTGGAAAACCTGCACCGTGCTCTCCGTTTTGCCAAAGATGGGTGGTTTCCCAGCACGGCTCAAAGGCAAGTCACGACGGGAAAATGGCTGTTGCGTATCCAGGCTTTCCCACAGGATACGACGGGATGTATCCATTGATGAGTTGACAGGACATCTGAGCATGTTATGAACACATCTTGATTTACAGTAATACATAGTAATACGTAGTAATACATAGTAATACATAGTAATACATAGTAATACATAGTAATACATAGTAATACAATGTAATACATGGTAATACATCGTAATACATAGTAATACATAGTAATACGTAGTAATACATAGTAATACATAGTAATACATAGTAATACATAGTAATACATAGTAATACATAGTCATACATAGTAATACATAGTCATACATAGTCATACATAGTCATACATAGTCATACATGGTAATACATGGTAATACATAGTAATACATAGTAATACATAGTAATACATAGTAATACATAGTAATACATCGCAATACATAGTAATACATGGTAATACATGGTAATACATGGTAATACATGGTGATACATGGTAATACATAGTAATACATAGTAATACATAGTAATACATGATAATACATGGTAATACATAGTAATACATGGTAATACATGGTAATACATGGTAATACATGGTAATACATAGTAATACATAGTAATACATAGTAATACATGGTAATACATGGTAATACATGGTAATACATAGTAATACATAGTAATACTAGATATGGGTAAATGTAGCCCTGAACGTTATATGGCTACATAGGGTAGCCAATGTATGGGTCGAGGTTAGGTAACCCCAATTTGGATGGCCAAAAACAACAGTTGGGATCCCACGTAAAGCCACTGGATAGGTGATAGCTATGTGGCTCAGAGATTCTCGAGTAAACTTGCTATGTTCACATCCCTAAAAATGGCTATGGTGATGGCTATGTCAATTGTGTGGCTATCTTCACATCCCATATGTTTTTTTTTAATAGATGAATGTAGATCCCATATATAAGTACTTCCACAGCTATGTCAAACTACTGATATGTGTTTTTTTTGAATAATGTCAACCCCGGATAAAAATAAAACCTGGTTTATTAATTAGGGGGTACCCTCCAAATAGTCACTTTATATGGTACATACATGGTACCCTCCCAATTAAACAGCCGTTTGGGGTTTATTAATCCAGGGTTGACATTAGATGACGCTGTGGAAGCCACAGCCCACTGAGTTCGATTACGACATTTCAGAGGTTGAACGTTTGACCAATAGAAAAAAAAAACGACTTTTTGATACCTCCAAATCAAATATATAGCATACAGATCAGATCTATACAGTGTAGTACATGTAATATGTGTATATATATATATGATATATATATATATGATATATATATATATATCATATATATATATATATATCATATATATATATATATCATATATATACATATATATAATTATATATAATTATATATATAAATATATTATATATACACATGTATTTTAATTAGGACCAAAAGATGTACAAGATCCTAAGATGATGCATGGATCAAGTCTGATGGCTTACACCATATAAACAGCTATTCAGAAGCTACCTTCAGCGGCTAAATGTCGAGGTCAGACCCATCCCCACATATCAAGACATATCTTCCGTTGATGATTAGATGTCCATTAAATGGATCCATTAAATGTCCATTAAATGTATCCATTAAATGGCCATTAGAAGTCCACATCTTCCATGGTTGATGATAGTTGATTGATGCTCAACCATCCTTTACCCATCCACCCCAACAAAACATATTGATCCTCACCGTCTCCGTCCAATGAGCCATGACCAGCACCGCATGCTTAAAGCATGGGCACGTTGCATCGTGCAGATCGTGCAGCTGACGATCTGCGTGTGGTCAGCTGCAACCGGTGATGGAAGATTACGTCTTGCTCATGTGGAGGTTTCCATAAACAGGGGTATCCCAATAGCTGGTTCGTTTATTTGCTGGAAAATCCTACTCAAATGGATGAGAACTGGGGGTACCCCAACTTTCAGGAAATCCCCACGTATCGGAATTCTTTAGGGGAACATGTGCAGGAAACCAACATGTTCGGCTCATACATCAATGGTTTCATGTAGATCTTCAACGAACCCAGAGATGATGCACTGGAATAAACCTTGGGTTATCCCCCTCCACTTACAATCAGCACATGGATCGTCGTGTTTGGGGTCCTACCATCGTATCAACCCGAATTATCCTCTATTTGTAGGTGAAAAAAACCTAAAATAAATGAAATCAGTGGAACCTCAATCTTTATGGTTTGTGAAGCCTAAAATAATGAACGCTGTACTGTATACGCTATGGTGTCCAAGAACCCCTCCAGTCACTGGTAAATTGGATATGACTTATTCTTGGATGGTTTGCCACATCAATTGGGATAAAACATGATGAAGCCTTTGAAAAAAGTCCCTGGCTGCGATTTTTTTTTACGTCATTTTTTTCCCTTCTGATTAGGATCTTAGTTTCCCTTCAGATCTTGTACGACTTTGAAAATGGAATCTGGGCTTCGTTTGTCTTTGACATCCAGAAATCCAACCTTGCCCACCCCCCCAAAAAAAAACAACAGATTCAACATGCATGATCTCCACGGAAAATCACCATAGATTGGGCTATCATCCCCCAGTATATCTACATTTTCTGGCGGAGAACTGTTGAAACTGTTGCATCCCAAAAATCACCAGAAGAAATCCACGTTTCATGGTGAAATGGCCAGGTTTTTTTTCGGGGGACACATCTCCACTGTTGGGAGCCACCTTCTGGGAATGTTTTATCGTTAATTTTGCAAAAGTGGAAAGATCTACCCATTTTGAGCTCGCGAAATCATCGAAGCAAATGGGCCATGGTTATCTTCTTCTTCCCGTAACTATCATTTATAAACTGGAGGATACCCTCTGGTAAACTAACATAGCTATTGAAAATGGACATTATTATACTTAATCTTCTCATTAAAAATTGTGATTTTCCCATCAGTTACGTTAGTTTACCAGAGGGTATCTTTTATAAACTGGAGGATAAATCCCAATGTTGGAAGGTCGTGGTTAGCAATTTCCGTTCACTGACAGCTTGTTGGTTGCTTTCACCAAGATTCCACTGGAGTTTATGGTGATAAGATGCACAAACTATTGTTATAGCTACAGTACCCTCTGGTAAACATACAAAAAACTATGGAAAATCATGGAAAATCACCATTTTTCATGGGTAAATCCAGTATAAATGGCAATTGTCAATAGCTATGTTAGTCTACCAGAGGGTAGATGGGGTTAGAAACCCGACTCAATCTGCATGATATATTTACACCACATCTCCTTGGTGGGATCGTCAACCCATTTCAAGCGAAAATCAAGATAATTGAAACGAGCAACTAGACATGAGTTGCGTAAAGTGAAGAATAGGCATCCAACTAATTAGTTCAATTGTGTCACGAAAAAATGCAAAAAAAAACAAAGAAAGATGTCAACATGTTTCAACTATATATATATATTGCCACACCGCAATATGTTTCGTAATCCATGGCTTGTACTGCACCAGCTCCGCGCATCGTACCACTTTCATCAATACCAAGGTCTACCTCATGATTGATTAGTAACCTTAGTAACTGTTGAATAAATCACCGGTTTGCTTGGTCAAACTTGGTGAACAAATCTGTGTTCATGTTCGTAGGTCTATCCATTGACTGCGGATTGCACCTCACCTAGTGGGCTTCAACCATTCACCAATCGATGCCACGGGTCTCCCCATCTTGGAAAGACCCAAAAAGCTCAGGGCGTTGGGGCTCAACGGTCCCGTTCAATGCGTTGCGAACAAAAGGAACGATGTAATCTCTGTCCTTTTGTGGTGTTTGAATCAATCATGGAAATGTTATCCCACAAGGTAATGATATTTATAATCATGATTATGTCACTATGTTTGGCTGTTGCAAGATGGGCTAGTAACTCTAAGCAACTATATTCACTATAACTATACAAAGTATGTTTGAATCATCAATCACATCAACGGTGTCAAGCACACTAATCATATGAATCGATGTTAGATTTGCATTGTTGTTTACCATTGGTAAGATTATTTTACATCACCGGTTCTCAATAGTTGTTGCAAAACCCCCATGAATATGCCTGATTGAAAATCAATTTTAAGGAATTATAAGGAGTTTGTTTGTCCATGCATGTGACACCTGATCTTGGAACACTGTCTAGCAGTTGAATCTTTCAACATTAGAGGGATGACCACCAACAACGGTGGGACTGTTTACTGCTTTGAAGACCAGCATTAGAAGGCGCAATTTTTGAGCCATGCCCATTTGGGTTTGACTGAAAATAGGGTAATACTGATTTTGATCGTTTATCAACATCTTCCCTTCAAACATAGCCATAATTGGAGGATACCCCATTTCCAGGTACCAAACCCATGTCGGAACATATTTCTACATCTGCACATCGCGAGAGGAATTTGTAGGAACAGAACCGCGGTGGTGGAGTGTTTTTCCGCATCGAGCATGCAAAGCATTGCAAAGCCAACAGAACCTGTGCCAGATTCAACACACATCCAGTCGATATGTCCATCTTCAGATATTTATGATCATTTATCTATGACCATTTATGATGATTTTCCATTTATCTATGACCATTAATAGATATTTATATGGAACATTATGGAACCCTGAACAAACAACATGCATCCAGTACTAATCATCAAGTTTCAACGCCAGGTGACCTCCAAAGGCAATGGTAGTGTGCTTCCCAACCCGGATTTTAAACCCCTGCTATCAAAACACAATGGTCATGCCAGTTTCCTGCATGGCAAATAGTTGCTCAAGAGGTCTGGCGCATGGGATTGGCTATCTATTTCCAAGCGGAAAATGATGGTTTTTCCAAGTTTCGGTGTGTTGTGGAGCAGTGTAGCCAATCTGACCCTTTCTAAATAAACAACAAAAAAAACGTTCTTACAGTGATCCCCAACCTGACACACTATTCTTACATCGTTTCTGACATGCCATCTGGAAGTATATATGAGGTGATAAAAAAAAAAAAAACGTATAAATTTGCTTATGCCGCTTTCACCTTATCGTTTTTTTCTTCCTTATCGTTTTGCAGACTATCTGCACTTATCACAACCAAAGAGGTTTATGCACATGCGGCCGCCATCCAAAAAATCATTCGTTCAGCTTCCATTGACCTCGGGCATTCATACCTTTGCTGCAAAAACGCTTCTTGGAGCAAACTCACCGTAGCCACATG
>Ga0126342_10020813_pt1 | contig 10994 bp, 11 predicted proteins | sample Cyp1metagenome_FD_92528 | JGI IMG/M metagenome (GOLD analysis project Ga0126342, IMG submission 92528) | Coral microbial communities from Lord Howe Island, Old Settlement Bay, Australia - Cyphastrea 1 metagenome | ecosystem: Host-associated > Invertebrates > Cnidaria > Coral ... | reverse complement strand
TATGCCAGATAGAATGTCAAATAGAATGTCAGAAGATATGTCAGATAGAATGCCAGAAGATTTGCCAGTAAGAAAATGTATAAATGTCATGGTGGGGATCACACGAAGTAAAGTAATTTTTCACTTCACTGTGAGACTTCATTCGTGGGGAAATTAATGATCAGGTTGATGTTACTTAAGTAAGCTGTTTTGTTGATGAAGTTGTGTACCCTTGTCGAGATATTTCTCGTGCTTACCCATCCCAAAAAGGCGAAAGAAGTAGAATCCATCTGAAGGCACTAGAGCCACCGTCGGATTCTCACGTTAATTATGTAGATTCTATACATCAAGCCGTTTTTCAACATGAAGTTCAGTTTCACCCATGATCCTATTCTATCCCCATATAGTCAACATAAAACCCTATGAAAAAAAAACACATGAAAAAAACCAGTGAAATCCGAGTCAATCCCAATAAAGTACAATAAAGTCCCATTAAATCAACAATCATATCCAATGAAATCCCATAAAACCCAATTAAAGCCCATGAAACCAACCAACCAACCAATGTGACAGACCTCTGCTGCTTCGATTTCTCGACGTCCAACCACCTGCAAACATATAGGAACTTAACCGACTTAACCATCAAACATGGCGGTATACTTCGTATATAATGGGAGGTAATTGGATTTAAAGAAATCCAATGGGACCTTTATGGGAATTTTGTGGGATTTAGTATGATTTCTATGGAAATGGGGATAATGTCGGGATATAATGGGATATACCCTCTGGTAATTTCCCAGTTTGTGAAATGTAACATCACCATTCCTAACAGGTGAAGCACGGAACTAAATGTTTCAATAGCCAAGGGTACCAAGAATGGAGGTATACTACAAATCAAAGATACAAACATGATCAAACATGTAAGTCCTGAAAGTCAAATGATGTCAAATGACTCATTTCACCCACCAAAGGTTGTCATACTGCTCCACAATTTGCCTCGGGAGTTAAACAAGTCATTCGGATTTTCGAGTAAAAATGATGTGAAGGCTGAATTTGAGGCAATATTACAAACATGGAAGCAACTGGATGAAATGGCGTACCTTCGCCGTGACGCGAGACTGAAGTCTTGATGTTGCTAGAGTCAGTTGTGGCTGTAAGATTTCCAAACTTTGGTTTGCCACACGCAATGGTCAAAGGTGATCAAACTATGTATATATATATCATATATATCAAACATTATCAAACTATATCAAACTACTCCATATTTTACTGTAAGTTTTGATCCATACCCATGCGACATCATGTGAAGATGTCGACCCCCACTCCAGGTGATCTCTGTTGAACAGGTGCTCCAGCACGAAAATCTTGAGGAAAACGATCTCAAGTCGCTGCTTTGCAGCTCTTACCACTTTGGAGAAGTCGGATGGTTTTTCGGCTGATGCAACGGGTCTGCATCGGCCAGGCGCTGTAAGTTGAAGAATATGGCTATGTCTGAAACAATCAGCACAATTTTCATAGGGAAAATACAGCAATATACAGCAAAACAATGATAAACCATCAACTTTGCCTTCTTCTAAAATGTTCAGACAACTCCATATCTTTTCTTCACTCTTGTGCAACCCAGCGGCGCCCCTTTGGCAACTTGTTCAACCCACCTCATCCCATCTCAGAGTGTCGCAGTAGATGGATATCACAACCAAACATAACCAGTTTGCAACCCAGGAGTGGTTTCTTTGTTGGGTAATCTCGCTGGTTTGCTATTGCAAGTGCTGGCCGGATCTATTTGGCCTCAGATTCTTTCGGATCCGGCCCTCATTTCGCAGTTGGGCACGATGTACAAACGCCAGGCAGGAAGGATCATCCTGGCTGTCTTCCAGGGTCGCCATCCCGTGCAAAAATCGGAACACGCCTTAAGTGTTGATGATATCCATTTACACTAAGATAAGAACATCTCTGAGTATTTTGATGTATGTTTGTAAGATTTACTTTTCTACATGTTCTCTCTTTTTTGGGGTTGTCATAATTGCCAGTGAACAGGTATCCACAATCTATAGATTTGCTAGTGACCTGGTACTTCACATTCCATGAGGCTCCAGGTCAGTGACCAGTGATTTACAGCCCCGGCTCCGTCTAAACAGAAGTGTATGATGATTTGGGATCTCCCGCACGATCTCATGCAAACCTAAGTACATATAAGTACATACATGATCATACACGCACTTATCGTAATATCTCGTAGTTATAGGGGTCAAAATCCCCCAGTATGTATCCCATGGAAAAAACCTATCCACAAACAAGGCAACCGGTTGACTAGTTTGAATTTGAGATTTTCGAGGCTAAGAGACAAAATGCTGGTATTTGTGGGACTTGTCAAAGAATGTTTGCAATATGGACATTCATTTCGATTGGCAGGCGTGTGACACAAGTTCAAAAATGTACTTTTCGCATCATTTCGCCTGCGCGGTGAATCAATTTTCTTCTTCGAGTGCCTAAAAAAAACATTAGGAATTTATGATTTTCAAGTTTCCCATGCAAACATCCACCAGATCATCCATCCATTTTTCTTCACCTCTCGAAGCATCAGTGCCAAAGTGCTTTCGGCAAAGCCGCGGCCACAGACTCAAAGCCGCGGCAACAAGTTCCGTGGGCCCTGTGTTATTCTCGTCAAGAACGTTATCACACCCCCCAACCCTCCACCCCCCCCTGTTGACCATAAGAGAGTATGTGCAACATGTTAACAAGGGCAACAAGTTCTTGCAGGAACCTTAAGACATCCAACCCCTTCAATTCTTGAAACCTCCACCAGGACGACCGAGCAAAACAGTGCAGCAAAGTTTCGTTGCGAGTAAGGCAGCGAGTAAAGCTTCGGCCAAATGCGGTGGAATGATCCTTGGAGGACGGAAAATTGGTTGATATACATAGTTGATGAATGATCAGTTGGAAAAAACACATGGTAAATTAAGCAACTAAGCTTCATTCCATTGATTAGTTATATACATACTTGATCATACTTGGTGAACATGCATGAATTATAAGAAATTAACTAATTAATTATCCGGTTTGCTGATCAACCAAACATTTCAGTATTTATACAATATAACATGCCAGCAACAACCGTTGTTGATGGATTATTGGCCACCACAAAAAGTCGTCTCTATCAATCCCACCGCTCAAATTCACAGAACCAGCTGAGGAACGTGACGTGAGGCAATAACATGCGATGGCTTCGGGGGGCACTTTCACATACGGATATTTAGTTCTTGACTCTAGAGTTTGCAGCCATGACTAAAAACTGTGTTGCTTTCGGTGCACCTACCGAAAGTAAAGTTTCTGCATGACCATAGATGCTATTAGTTGGTCTTGCGTGCCTTTAGCCTACATACCCATATCTGTTTAATTCTATTTACATATGTATACTTGCATGTGTGTATACAGATATATATCTATATATAAATATAACACATATGACACTACAGCAACCAATATTGCGGTTTCAAATAGATAGCACAACAAAAAAAGGACACATACATAAATATGCGTATGGCTATGTAAAGTCTATGTGAATGTGTCATCACACACACACACACAAATAAAAAACATCATGATATGGACATCTACTGTATTATGTTCATAGGATCCCCAAAACTTTCTTTGTTTATCATGATTTTTCCATTCTGCCGGCAAATAAGAGGTTCCTCGCTTTCGGTCCTGCAAAAATTCGAGTTGTTAACTCCCAGCCGCGCCAAGGATCTTGGTCCTCTCGCAGGCTTTGCTGACGCAGCCTTCGAAGGCCTCTTCCCAACTGAAGCCGACCAAAATGGCCATAGCCTCAGTCGATCCGGGGACAGGTGGAGGTGAAACCAAAGTCATGGGGAAATCCCAAAAATGCTGGATGGTTTCCTCTGGTAAACTAACATAGCTATGGAAAATCACCATGCTATTCATGGGAAAATCCACTATTTCGACTGGGTCATTTTCAATAGCTATGTAACAAATTACTAGAGGGTATCATGGAAAATCCCAATCTCAAATGGATGATGACTGGGGGTAGCCCTATGACTTGTTGGAAACCTCCATGTGGAGAACTCATCAACCAACAATTGGGATGGCCTTGGAACCTCCAATTTGAAAATACGGTACCCGGTGGGTGAATGACAAACCTAGTGGTTCACCATGGGTAAACATGGTGAATCCTGTGTTAAAATGGGATGCTTAATGGGTATCCTACTATGGATGGTTGCGAAATCCTGCACCAGACAGGGGAACTATTGGATAACTCTGAAACACAATACACAATGGGATTATAGTGGGATAGACCATCTACCAACCGGTGCAGGATTTCTTCCATCCACAGTATGTTATCTATGATACTTGAATTATTTTGAATTGATTTATGGTTATCCTATCCACCTGATTCCTTTTGGACCCCGCAGCGATGTATGATGTATTTCTTGATGTCTAATCATCATTTGATGTTTCATATTTATTGAGGATTTTCTCCAGGGCTTATTTTAGGGGGGCTGACCTTATGGATCTTGGATCTATAAAGAACTGTAAGATCAGCATGTGTGATGTTACTATCGCAATCATACTGTAACCCTAAAGGGTTTCGACAAAAACATGTATCTATATATTTAACTAATTTCAAAGGGATTAGACCATTAAGAACAATAATAGCCAATTAGATTAAAGTAGTATTTTTTGCGTTACAGGTTTATGGCAGGTTTACCACAGTATCAGGAATAGAACATCCAACACTAACCCCCATAGGTTATTAACCACATTCACCATTATCAACTATTATGAACTGTACTGTAGATTGGATGATTCGCGCCATCATTATTCCTATGAAAACCACATGGAGCATTATGAACCATTGTGAACCATTACAAACCATTATTGACCATAGACTAGATTATTCGCCATTATTCACTTAACCACAGATTAGCCATATATTATCCATCATTTAGATTCTTCACTATTAACCATAGATTATGAGCTGCATTAACCATTATTATTCATAGATTATTAGAATAGATTCTTCATAATAACCATAGATTATTCATAGGTTATTGTGAACCATATTAACCATTATTATTCATAGATTATTCACTTCAACCATCCTCACGGGGCGAAGCTTTTCGCATTCCGCTGGCCTTGATGATGGTCTTGGAGCCCCCGAGGACCAAATTGTGCTCCAGCTTTAAACCTCGAAAAACCGTCCCATCGTTCGAGGTTTTGTTGGGGATTATTGTTAGGGGATTTTACAGGATTTAGCCTCTGGTAATGACTAACATAACTATGGAAAATCACCATAGAAATAGTGAATTTTCCCATGAATAGCATGGTGATTTTCCATAGTTATGTAAACGTTTACCAAAGAGTAAATGGATTTTGCTGGATTTGAAAGGATTCATTGCTGGATTTTAATGGGATTTTAATGGGATTTTAATGGGATTTCAATGGATCAATTGAAGCCTATGTGCAGCTGCAGAAAAAATTGGTGGCTGTCGTGTGAATGGACCTCACTTTTTCAGTGTCTTGTCGTCTGAAATCGCATAGATGGACAGTGAAGGCATCAGAAATATCCTCCACCAAGACACACATCAACTGCACGTTGTCTGCAAAGCCTCAGCACAGTCATCTCGCACATTGGTTGTGTGTCTTGGCATGTGGTAAAAATCAAGTCATTCCCCATACAAGGTGGTGCCCCCCCAGCTATAAATGGGTTATAATCCCATTGACTATAGATATATCACCTATAAACCATAGTTTTTGACCTTATAAACCAACTTAGCTAACTATGGGGCACCACCCTGTATTTCCATAAAGTTACCAGAATTGGTTGGTATAAGCCATCCCCAGTCTGGGTTTGTCTGGAAAGTGGTACCCCGTTCCATCCATCATCATTTTCGAGTTATCCAATGATCACATCTGGGGGCCCATACCCGCTTTGCAAACAAACCAAAACTGGTTGGTGGTTTCAACCCCTCTGAAAAATATGAGTTCGTCAGTTGGGATGATGAAATTCCCGAAAAAAAAGGACACATAATCCAAATGTTCCAAACCACCAACCAGAAAATTATATTGGCGCTTACATTTCCCATGTATGGTGGGTTATAGATCACTATTCTTGGTGGTGAACCACACCATTTTCAGACACACCCAACACTATATTGATGGTCATATCCCATTCGATCCCGATACATCAAATTCAAACGACATCCCTTGAAGCTTAAAGGGAACTTAATGGCATTTGATAAGATTTGGTTTTATAAAAAATCCCATGAAATACCTTGCAAGTTCCCGTTCTGTTTTTTCGCACCCATCCCGGGCATCTCATTTTGAGCTGCTGAGAGATCTGGAGGCTGGTCTGGAGTTGGACCTGCTGTGAGAGGCCCCAGTGAGTGGTTGAGAATCCAAATATATATAGTGTCAACATATGTGCATATATATATATATATTATAAATTCAGATTGTATCTTTGTAGCGAATGTAAATATATTATATAATATATATATATATATGTAGCGTATGTATATATATATATATGTATGCATATATATATCGCGTATATATATATATATGTATAGTGCATATAAAGTTTATGTTGTGTATACACAATGTATATGCGTATATCAAATATGCAACTGTTGCAAACATCCCATTATATCCCATTTACACATCGCGATAATCTGAACGTTTACATTTACATTAGAGCAATCCCCCCAGAAAAGAAACAGTAAAATCATGTAAAATCTAAATCATTTATACCAAATGCTAATTCGGATGCATCTAGACATATGCCCTCTGGTAATCAAACATGGCTTGCTGGCATATCCTTCATTTATTGTTTTTTTTCCCATTCAACCCTTCATTTTTGTTGAGGGATTTTCCAGCCACATTTGATTACCAGTCTTCCTACCAATCCCATCCAAAAAAGGCACAGAAACACCAGGTTTTCGAGTTGGATTGTAACCGTGTTTGACAAAAAGAATCAGGGCACCAAATGCCATAAGTTTCCACATTCAACATGACGAATTGTCGATGATTTGGGGGGGACATTTCTGACTTTTTCTTGGCGGAAATCCCAAAAAATTGGTACTCGCCATAGGTTGCAACCGGCAAGGACCTGGATGAATTCTTCCTCCGCAGTCTTCCCTCTTCTCTCAACCTCGTGACAGCAGAGGACTGATGAACATCCAGGAATCCATGAGTCGCCACCACTCATCTGTCCACATAAACGAAATTAGTTCTGTCTAGCCACAGTCCAGAATCAATCCATGTTTCATCCATGTCACAATCAATCGAATTCACCATTGCCATTGCTTGATGTCTATTTACCTGTTCTACCCTCAACAAAAAGATCATCCATTCTCCCGACCCGATCACCCCAGTGAAAAGCCTCATCCCGAAACTGATTGGTTGATCCCTAAACCAGTGAGCATAGCCAATTGGTGAGCCCTATAATTTTCGTCTACTATAAACAATCGTTGAGGGCTTGATCTTGAAAGTTTGTTCTCCCATTTCCATAAAAAGTCCCCCTTTTCCTTTGCCGTGTTTGCCATGGCCATATATCTCCCAAGTGTTGTTTGCTAGAGGGGTAACTTTTCATGACTCTCGACTATTCATTTTTTGATTATATGCCCACTTTTTCACATCCAAGGATGGCTTCTACCACCCATTTCTGGTCACATTGTTTCACCATGGTTTCTAGTGGGAGCTGTTTAATATTAGGGATAACGCAATCTATCAATCTATCAATCAATCAATCTATCTATCTATCAATCTGTCTATCTATAGATTGTTAAATAAATTTATAGATAACCAGCCATAACCAACAGTGATCATCCCATCCGATTCATCAGGCAACTCTTCTCCAGTTTTGGCTTCACAGACCTTCTGTCTGTCGATGACCTGTCCCAGGTCTTTCCAACATCGACATATGAGTTATATATGATATATCGACATACATACCATTAACCCATAATACACTAATACGTATATATATATACATATTAATATACATACCATTAACACATTATACACTAATTTGTATATATATATATATACACATATCATTAATCCATTATAATTGTACTAATTCATATATTCATCTGTATATATGTATGTTTATGCATCTATGTATAATGCAATCAATGTATGTGAATCTATGTATGTACACATCTATTTAAACACGATAGACATATTGCAGTTTTCTCATACTGTCTGAACATGAACTAAGTACCGAGAACTACCAACTATATTACATCTAACTACCAACCACTGCAAACATCAGAGTTTTGGGACACGTCTCCACTGTTCATCCACCACCTGGGAACAAAACAGATAAAATCCTGATGGAATTTCAAATCTTCATGACACATGAGATTTTCTTCATAGCCGCATGACATTCCAGAAGGCCAGGATTCCCAAACGTATAGCATATCAATTCCCAGAAATCTAGGGAACATTTGCAGAGAACCCTTGCAGTATATTGGATGATGAAACCTCTATGCTTTCCTCAAAAAAAAACATCCAATCATTCCTCAAAAATCCCACAAGAGCATCAGAGAACCACACCTTGTTCATCATCAGGACCATCCCAAATGCCTCAGATTGATCTGATCGGCGCGAAAGGCGACGACCGATGTTGCTGCAACGCGACTCGACCGCTCGTGCGGTCAAGCGTCCAGAACGGAGAAGATGACGCTGAGCACAATACCTTGGGAGCTTCACGCACCAAAGGCAATGGTTCTGGTGTTTTGTCAAAAATCCCTTGGCACTATGAGTCAGTGAGAGTGCTTGGATCATTTTCAAAGAACCCCAAGGATTGACAGGTGATTGAAGCACGCCTAATATGTTTCAGCTGGGTTGGTACCTGTACCGGTACCAAAGTTTACCCCAGTAAGTATGTAACCACCAAAAAATACGTTAATGCCGTTAAACCATATGTTTATTTGAATCACATTTTTTTGCTATACAAAACCCCATGTTTTGTGTTTACATCACCATCTGTGCTCAACAAAAGTCAGCATTTTTGCCCTCCCCTTGTTGCTCTCACCATGGCCGCGGCGCGAGTCATGACATCAACGACCTGATCTCCGTCAAAAGAGGTGCAGTACAATCGCTTGCCACCTTGCAGCGGTATCATTGTTGATCCGGGATTAGCCACCAAAACTAGGGATTCAATGGGATTTCATGGGATTTAGATGGGATTTAGATGGGATTTCATGGGATTTAGATGGGATTTAGATGGGATTTAGATGGGATCTACTCTCTGGTCATTTCAGAGTTTGCTATGGAAAATGGCCCAGTTATAGTTGATTCACCTATTAAAAGTGGTGAGTTTCAATAGTTATATTAGTTTACCAGAGGGTAATAGGATGTACCCTCCAGAAAAACTGGTCCAACAGTAGTGTCTTGGTGTTCGCATCAAATAGCTGGGATAGCTGGATGTTGATATATATATATATATATACACATGTATATGTATAATATGTATATGTATATATAGTCGGGAACTGAAACTTAGAATGAGGTTTCAATTTCCAAAATTTTCAGTGGAACACTTAGAATGAGGTCTGTTAGAATGAGTACCGGCAACATTTTTATAATATATAGATTTATAAAGGAAAAAGGAAAGGAAAAAGGAAAGGAAAAAGGAAAGGAGAAAGGAAAGGAGAAAGGAAAGGAGAAAGGGAAGGAGAAAGGAAAGGAAAAGGGAAAGGAAAAAGGAAAGGAAAAGGGAAAGGAAAAAGGAAAGGACAAAGGAAAGGACAAAGGAAAGGAAAAAGGAAAAAGGAAAGGAAAAAGGAAAGGACAAAGGAAAGGAGCAAGGAAAGGAGAAAGGAAAGGAGAAAGGAAAGGAAAAAGGAAAGGAGAAAGGAAAGGAGAAAGGAAAGGAGAAAGGAAAGGAAACAGGAAAGGAAAAAGGAAAGGAAAAAGGAAAGGAAAAAGGAAAGGAAAAAGGAAAAAAAAAAGGAAAGGAAAGAGGAAAGGAAAGAGGAAAGGATTGGTGTGGCATTCTAAGTGTTACAAATGCAGCCGGGAGGGACAAAAATCGTCAAGGAAAGCATAATTCACGTGGAAGTCAGCAAAAATCATAAAATACATGCCCCCAAAACCCTTGGACGCATTCTATGTGTAACATTTTTTGCAGCATTCTAAGTGTTAAACCGTGTGGTTAACTTTCCAAAACATCATTCTAAGTTTCGGTTCTCAACTATATATATATACATATATATTCCCAAACTCACATGACAAGAAAAGACATGGGATCTTGACCAATCATTTGGTGTTTTTTTATTTGATGGGTGCAATCCACGTATCCAAACTTGTTGATAATGTGTCAAATGATAACCCTCTGGTTATTTAACGTAGCGAACTGGAGAATCACAATTTTCAATGGGCAAATTGTAGGTAAATCATCTATAAATGTGCCATGTTCCGTAGCTATGTGAAATAACAAGAGGGTAAAACAACAACTATATTTTCATACACACATATACTCATAATTCTCAATCCTCACTATATCATACTATATCCATAGTTTCAAAGATTTCATTTCAACAAGTTTTCAGATCAAGTCGGGTTGGACTGTCACAGCAACATTTGATCATGACGACCCTGCCATGAGTGGCGGTGTTCAGGGTCTATGTTAATTTGGGAGAGGGTAGAAAAACATCATGTGACTGTCACTATCACTATTGTTGCCTTCATTGTTCTCTTTGTTGATATTTAATGCTTGTATCACCAACATTGTCATTTACATTGTGTATTTAAATGCATTGATAATGATGACGATCATGATTATACTGATGACAATGATAAACTGAGAATGATGATCACAGTTATATATTGATAATTAGCAATATTAACGATTTAACACCACTAAATTACTTTACTTCGTGTGATCCCCACCATGACATTTATACATTTTCTTACTGGCAAATCTTCTGGCATTCTATCTGACATATCTTCTGACATTCTATTTGGCATTCTATCTGGCATAT
>Ga0126342_10020812_pt1 | contig 10994 bp, 5 predicted proteins | sample Cyp1metagenome_FD_92528 | JGI IMG/M metagenome (GOLD analysis project Ga0126342, IMG submission 92528) | Coral microbial communities from Lord Howe Island, Old Settlement Bay, Australia - Cyphastrea 1 metagenome | ecosystem: Host-associated > Invertebrates > Cnidaria > Coral ... | reverse complement strand
CTTTTAGGAGTTGCGATGTCCAAAAAGTGCACGCCGTTGTGGCGCGAAGCACATTTCGAAGTCAAAATGTTAAAAACACCACATGCTTGGACCACTTTTGAAGGTTCAGATGTGGTTTTGCGTGGCAGGCGCAAGGGATTATGCACCTTGTCAAAAGTGAGCAAAACCTGAGGATTTTGTGGCATTTCCTAAAACGATGGCAGGCGTGGGACTATGCACAGGATCTGGAAAGATGCATATCGCGTGGCAGCCGCAATACAAGAGACATGTTCATCAGAGATGTTAGGAGGTCCGGGCGCTGATTTTCTGCGAGGGGTTGCATTTTGGAGCATCAGATCTTCAGTTTTGGGAAGATGATTTTGCGTGACAGGTGCAGCACTTCGTATGACCTGGCAGCACTTTTTCGTGGCACGCGCAGTACTTTAGACAGGTGGAGTGGAAAAATCGCAAAACGCATTGGTACGAGGCCGTCAGCTCTGCACTCAACTTTCCATTTTTGAAGGAAGTCTTGCAGAATTGTTTCGTTTTTGATGTTGTCAACTTCGAAAATTGAGGAAGTCTCGCAGAATTGTTTTGTTTTTGATGTTGTCAAGTTCAAAAATTAAGGAAGTCTGGCAGAATTATTTCGTTTTTGACGTTGTCAAGTTCAAAAATTGAGGAAGTCTAGCAGAATAGCTTCGTTTTCAAACTTGCAGATAGATAGATAGATAGATAGATGGATGGATAGATAGATAGATAGATAGATAGATAATTAGATAGATAAACAGAAAGATAGATAAACAGAAAGACAAATAGATGAACAGAAAGACAAATAGATAAACAGAAAGACAAATAGATAAACAGATATATAAACAGATAGATAGACAACTGCACTACACCACACCACAACTTCAACTACAACTACACTACCACTACAACTACAACTACAACCACAACTACAACATTACAACTTCAACAACATCAACCCCACTACAACTACAACTACGTACAACTACAGCACTACACCACACTACATCCAGGAGTTGTGAGTGAGGTGACCACTGCAACCATTGCAACCACTCCAAAAAGCACAACTCCAACCACCTTTTGGTCCATCAGTGGATTCGCTCTGCCATCCATGCATCGCAACAACTCACCTCTCCTATAGTGTTCTATCCTTGAAACTTCCGCCACCGCCTTGTGCGGTACTACTGGTAATCACCTCCTAATATTAAATACAACCCTTGAACACCAGGTTTGAATTATTGGATCTATGTATTACAGGAGTCTATACGGGGAGTATTCAATATTAGGGGGAAGGGGATAGTACAACTCCAGTCCTAACCCCTTTTCTTTGGTAGCTCAATTTGTGGCAAAAGATCAACCCACCATTCACTGCAACCCAACATTTTGAAGGCTCTTTTCACACATCACTGGTAAAGATCAACATGAGTTTAGCTTGAACATGGCAGATACCCCATTTTATAGACCTTTTGAATCTGGAAAATGATGTACACACACATGACAAACACCACGTGTTGTGGCTTTCCATGGATTTCCCAAGCACTTTGCTCAACTGGTCCTTTGGGAGCATAGGCCGATCGTTCAGGATCTCCATGCCGACCTGGGTATGGTACATCGCGTACCCGCTTTTTTACACCATGGAAATGAATGTCATTAGTTGATGGAAATCAAAAAGTATTAAACTATGGAAATCGCATATGACTTTATTTGAGGTCCAAGTGCATCTTTGAAATGTCATATGCGTGCTGGAAAAATACAAGCAAACCTTTGCCAGGAAAATTCCTGTTGATTTGATTCTACTGCCAGTGAAAAAATCCTATCGCACCTCCCTGAACGAATGGTAGAGCAACCAACCATCATAGTGCTTGAACATGCTTGAACCATCAAACAATGGGCAAGCAAAAAAACAGCTTGACATGGGGGTAAAAATCTCAGCCTCCACTGGTGTGGAAGGGCCAAGGACTGTTGTCTGCAAAAGTTGTGCTTCTTTCAACAAACTCTCCTCCGGGCTAGTGTCTCAAAATCAACATCTATACAGATTGGAGCAAATCTTGCACTGCGGAGCTGTCACCACCATCTCGTGGATCGCCCCAGGTAACAACGGATCCATTGTCCAAAACGGCAGCAAATGCAACAGTTGTGGCTTGAATCTGCCGCACATTCCTAAGCTGCCCTTGAACTGCCGAGCTGTCACCACCAGATTTTGGATCGCCCCAGGTCACAACGGATCCATCCGCCAAGATGGCTGTAAATGCATCTTTTTTTGTGGCCTGAACCTGCTCTACTCTCACCTGACCTTGGATTGCCAAGGCTGGCACCCTTCATTGGATTCCCCCATGTCACAATCCTGTCACCTCCGCGACACAAAACTGCAAAGGCTCCTGTTGAAGATACTTTGGCTGAAGCACAACTGCAGTGCTCTCCTTCTTGGATCCCAGCTTGCAATGCATCCGTGAGGCCACGGTTTTTGGCTATCACATGCCTCAAGAACTTCTGTCCAAAAGATTCCAGAATTTGCAAGTCCTCCACCGTAGAAAGATCCGGGAGCAGCGTTTCACTGCGTCCGCTCGGCAGCTCGGCAACGATACATTGACGCGAAGCATTCTTGAAAAAACACATGAATTGAGATGGGGATGGGTCAACACTTGAGAAACTGCTAAGGGGGTTGAACCATACCACCACACCCAGCTAATCGGGCAGCTTGACATCTTGAGCCTCCTCAAAAAAGGGGGCAGCAACTCGGGGTGGGGATGAATGTCCTTGGCTTCCTGGCATCAATTCTACATGAAATTGGCGGCATTTTGGAGGATGACTTCCCTATACTTTCATTAAAAAAAAGGGAAAATAAACGAAAATAACCATAGAAAATGGCACATCTATAGATGATTTACCTATAATTCCATAGCCATTTTCCATAGCTATGCCACAAATTACCAGAGGTGAGTTTCGTCACAGAAAATTTTCCCAGACTTGACTTCAAGCAATCGTGAATTGCTGGTTTGGCTTGTGGCTTAGTTATCTCAATTATTTGGATGCCAAACAGTCGCTGGATGACTGGATGTCAACTGCTGCAACCAAAAATCCTTCATTTATATACCCATAGGATCCATGGATGGTATATATGCTAACATTTACCATCAATATACCCCAAATGTTAGCATATATACCATACATGGATCCTATGGGATATGATTGTCCTCTATTTCCCAATAAAAAGAGGTGATTTCCCCATTCAGAATGGCTATGGCAACCCCCAAACAGATAAAATTCGGTCAAATCCCTCTAAAATAGCGATACGTCGTATCTTTTCTGAATCTTTCATGGCGTTACTATCATAGACTAAGACCGATTTCACCAATTGACATCAACGCCACACGCCGTTGACCGCCAAAGACACGAGTTTCAGCACACTTTGGTGCTGCGCGGCCGCGTTCAGCGCGTCGAAGTTCCAGTCCCCTACACCCAAGGCTGACCGGACGTGCAGGTCCTGCGGGAAATGAAGAATAACCCCATATACTGTATATATAATATATATATATAGCGTATATATATATATAGCGTATATATATATATATTATACAATTATATATATAGCGTATATATGCATTAAAAGGTGTATATACAGGATATGTAAGTTTGGTGTGTCTTTGGACTTTACCGGTAATATATATATATATATACATATTTGTGTGTGTGTGCCCGTGTATGTCAACGAATCTCTGCAAACGCGGCTCTTATTCCATGTAAATTTCAGCCATGAGATCGCAATCGCAAGTGGTTCATGACCCACACACACATGCATACCCATAGGATCCATGTATGCTATATATGCTAACATTTACCATCAATATACCCCAAATGTTAGCATATATACCATACATGGATCCTATGGGATATATAATATACGTAATTATGATTCTGATTAATCATGCATAAAACTCTGCAACCATCCCATTTAGAAACGGCTGAAGTGGTTAGGAATTTGCTTTTCGTTCACCGATGAAATATAGCCATGTTTCATTTGGATCCAAGTATGGTTGCAACCAAAAAATAGAATCGCTAGCTTTGAGGCGGATAATTGACAAGTTTATTGTGTTTCAACAGCTACAAACATGGGTTTTGGTCAAATGTGTGGAGTTGTAATAGATTAATAGCACTCAAATTGGTCAATCGGGATCATATTTGAGATAACTTTCATAATCAGATGGAATTTGGAGGTTTCCAAAGTCATGGGGGTACCCCCAGTTCTCCATTTATAGATGGATTTTCCATTACCATCCAGCTATTGGAGTACCCCCATTTATGGAAACCTCCATTTTGACAACTGAAACCACGGGGGTACAGCCTTCATCATGTCATGGCAGCAGTCCTTGTTCCAAGGGTCCATGGAAGGGTCGACAGTCACCAAAGCTGATTCTTGTGCAGACGCAGCCTAAAAAGATTTCACCATGGACATCCATGGCTTTCAGGAAGTTTCAGGAGAATTACCCACGTTTACGCAGATTTTTTATCAAGGGGAAATTGATGATCAACTTTGAATGGTGATGTTTTTCATCAATGGGGTAGCATTTTCCCTTCAATGGCAATACTTTGAATGGTGATTTATTTGAATGCTATTAAATTTTCACATCACCTGAAATAAATCACAGTGATTCAATACAGTAGTGATTCAATATCCCTTGATTCGTGCTTTGAATGGTCGATTTTTTCAAGCACCGTCAAGGGCACCTGGGCACCTCAGGTCCCAAGGTCCCATCCCACCTGTTGGAGTCCGGAGAACTGCGAAGTGTCACCTGTTCCCAACCCATGGCTGTCTGTCTATAGCTGTAAATTGGGTTTTCCATATCTACGCGGATATACCATTGCTGGGTTTTCCATACGTTGAGTTCCTGAAGAGTATGGAGAGATCACTGGGGCGCTGCTTTTCATGGAGAACCCGGAATTTGGGCATTTTTGGTCGACTTTTCTAAAGCCGTTTTGCGAAGGTGACCCCCATTGAACCATCACTCATCAAACATCACTAAAACAAGTATCTCTTGAGATTATACCCCCAAAATTCTCGGGTGATGTTCAATTTAGGATACTTACCAATGATCACTTGACTAAAATTTAGGATATTGACTGTAATATTTACCAATTTAGGATATTTACCAATTTAGGATAGGTTTCCATGAATTACAGGACCCATCATTGGGGCCCATCATGAAATGAGGGCAAATCCACGGTTTCCGTTGAAGATTTCCCCAAAAAAACAATCCATTGAAACAACATCTGGGCAAATTTAATCATATGTTATATAAGATCGGTAGCAACATATAGCAAAGGATAGCAACAATGCATCTATCTGGGTGAATTATAATAATTCACTAACCTGAAATAAGGTGATATTGGGATTATTTCCCTTACTAACCATCATTCCAGGGCTCGGTCGCAGTGAGGTCATCATTTGCCCAGATCCATTGATCTAAAATCTCCTGGATTGTTTTGCTTGTTTCTGATCACTGTACTGTAAACCAATGGATCTATGGATCAATGTATGGTTATAAATTATGGTTATTACAGGATGGGGCCCCAGTTCGTTAGCTAAGTTGGTGCAAATAACTATAATAACAAGTTGGTGTATGATACGCAAATAGCTGTATTTAGATTTAGATGGGGTTATGTTCACCAACAAACATAACTGGGGGGGACCCATCCTGGACCTATATCCATTGATGGGAAAATGCTTATGATCAATGGATCCATAACTGGTTGGTGGTTTTAAGCATCTTGAAAAATATTAGTTAATGGGAAGGATTATCCCAGTATGGAAAATAAAATTCATGTTCCAAACCACCAACCTGTTATCTCATTAACCATTCTTAACATTGAGTAACCATGATTAACAATCATCACCCCACACTAAACCAAACCAGAAATTGGTGTTATGATCAGTTATATATTACCATATAGTACCATATATTACCATATATTACCATTATATCACTACCATAATGTATATAATATATGATATATATATACAATATATATATATATAATGCTTATGATCAATGGATCCATCATTTCTAAACCAATCATTTCTCCATCAATCCCAGGCCCGTTGATTTCGACACGGCACCAGGCTGCGCAGGCTGCGAATGGAAGGAGCCTGCCGCTGAGACCGAGCCATGGTGAGTGACAATGGTTAATGGTTAGTAATGGCATAGATTATACGAGAAATCACCAATCATACAGTATGTAATATCACTATTAATATATATATATATATATATATATACTGGTTGGTGGTTGACCTACCCCTCTGAACAATATGAGTTCGTCAATGGGAAGGATGACATCCCTTTTTCATGAAATGGAAAATAAAATTCATGTTTGAAACCACCAACCAGATGATAAACATCGTAGTTTTTTTCAATAGACATCGGTTTCAACAGCCTTCTTGAGTTTCAAATGTCGCATTCAAATCTCCTGGTCAGGGACATACTGGGGATGTAAATGGAGATATTCTGGGGATATAAGAAAGATAATGGGTCGATGATCATCCCCCAATATGGGTATATGTTCCAAATTTTGACCTCACTCCAGGCGGACAATCAGCCAAACCCCACGCTAGCATTTGCGGGCGAGGGATAAATGGTGTGAGAAGGAACAGGCACAGGCCTGAAAACTAACATGCACGACATCTTGAAGAAGCAAAATAGAAGTTGAGTCACCGTAGACCATTTGCCGGCACAACAAGTGTAGCTAAACACTTCCGTACTTTCCAAGTTTTGACCATGTCTCATATGGGGATATGATGGGGATACTAGCAACAATATGGGGATATATATATATAATATAATGATGATATTTGGAATATAATAGCATATCTAACCACAAATACTAAGAATCGAGTATACAAGCAAAATAGACATGTAAACTGGGAAGCATTTTTTTTTATCAAGGAGTGGATGCAACAGGGATGCAAAAATTCGATCTGCATCAAACATCTTCCAAATCTCTTGACTCTCTTCAATCCAAACATCTACGGAACAATATTCAAGTCGATATTTCCAAAATTCATCAGTCGATATCTCAGATATCAACTGGTAATGACTGTTACACTTCGCTATTGAAGCCATGGCCCAGTCGAAACTTCGTTGATTTACCCACTCAAAACGGGTGGATCAGCATCCCCCAGCTTCCGCCGTGGTCATCGTGGTCATCGAGTTGGGGACCATCGGAATTCTTTGGCATCAAACATTAGAAACCATATTGAAGATTAAATATAATATTGATGAAACTATGATGTAACTATGATGATGAATGATGTAAAGATTCTAAATATTAAATATCATATTTAAAAATGTAATGATATTTTTTCCTTCTAATTGATAATCTATATTGAAACCATTCTAGATGATTGATGAAACTATGATGTAAAGATTAGAGATCATATTGATGAAAAGATTAGAGCAACAAAAAAATGGTGTAAGGGAATCATCCCCCATTACATTTGACTCGAACAAATATAGGACCAAAAATACGAAAACATATACAACAATTGTAGAAAAGTATTATAGAACCTATTAGAACCTATTCAGACCATTAGTGGTTGATGTATTAAGAAGCTATTAACTGTTATACACAAATATATCCATGTTTTTTTTTTGCATGCCTTTATAGCCCCGTAAAAACCATTGAAACCACGAACTAGAAACAACAACGATTCATCCAATGACTTACCTCCTAAAAAATCATCCAATGATCAATGATCAGGGTATCCCCATATGTTTGAGGCTTCACCATATGATATACCCTCTGGTTATGTAACATAGCCGTGGAAGCCATGGCCCATGGAAATAGATGCTTTTCCCAGCGAACTAAACCTCCATTTATGTTGGGGATTTTCCATGGCTATGTTAGTCATAACCAGAGGGTATATCACAAAAATGAAGGTTATACCCTCTGGTTATTTAAGAATAGCTGGATTAACCATGGTTATTTCACAAAAGAGCCATGGTTATTTATGTTAAGATCCGATGTCAGAAATCACCATGGCTTTTTTGATCCCAGGAGTTGCAAAATTTATAAAATCCCGGCCGAAATCCCGGCCATGAAACCCAGCCTGGCAAAGATACAGTTGAAGCAAACTGGAAGCCATGGCCCAGTCGAAAGTTCGTTGATTTACCCAGCTACTAATCGCATGGCAGCATGATGATTTTCCATCGTTTTTGGTATGTTTACCAGAGGGTAAACCTATGATTTTCCTATGGTTTTCCTATGGTTTTCCAGAGGGTAAAGATCCCATTAAATCTCATTACCCATAGGATCCATGTATGCTATATATGGTAACATTTACCATCAATATACCCCAAATGTTAGCATATATACCATACATGGATCCTATGGGTTAAATGAAGGTTAAGATCCCACGCAACCATGCTTTGATGCTCTCCCACTGCCGTACGGCCGTGCCTCGTTGGGAGTCCTCGAAGCCGGTGGAAGGCATCTGCCCGGGAATCTGCAGCCCCTTAACCGAGTGCAGTTCGTTTCCAAGGGGGGGTTAAATTATGATATACTTGTATGTATCACCATAGATTATAGGAGAAATCATCATCAATCATATAGAATATCAGTATTAATACCATTAATATATATATATATACTGGTTGATTGATTGATTGTCTAGGGATTATAATCCACAACTATCAATTGATAACTATCAATATGTGGATGATCATGGATTGATTATCATCGATTATCAATTGGCAAATATCAATCAATTGGCTAGGGATCTGGTTGGTGGTTGACCTACCCCTCTGAAAAATATGAGTTTGTCAGTTGGGATGATGAAATTCCCAATATATGGAACAATAAAATTCATGTTCCAAACCACCAACCAGTTGTATATCTAGCTGGATATAGTGGGATAGGGATATTATGATATCGTGGGATAAAAATGGATAGCGATACTAATACTCCAAATATTTTCAGGAGTTCCCTTTGGGGTGGAAAATACTCCACTTACTACTATGATCTTCAGGCAGATACTGTGGATGGAAGAAATGTTGTACCAGTTCAGTTCGGTGGTTATCACCTGATAGGATTTCAACATATTTCAACCATCCTTTTGCTGGTGCAAAACAGGATGTTTTCCATCCACAGTCTATTTTTCGCGGAAAAACTCCAAAGATCAGATTTTCGCTAAAAAACTCCATAAAGATAGGGTGATTTTTTTCATGATTCAACCGGTTGATTCACCATCGAAAAAAATCGGGATGTCGATTCAAAAAAGTCACACGATGGGTGCCTATACAAAAAACACTAGGAATCCAGGCCTCAAATCAGCACCAACTAGACTAGACTGCTTCAGCAAAATTCATCGGTCCTAGTCCGCTGGATCTCAGATTGATATACAACATATACAACATATAGAATTCATATAGATTATCCTATTCAATATATATATAGAATATTCCTATTCACCCTGGATCTCATCCTCTACCTTCTGGTGACAGGCTTAGCAATATTGGATCTCACTGCAATCCCCAAGAAACGGTTTTGTAGACAGCAAGCCCATGTTTCGCCACCAGGTTGTGATGAGCAAATCCCCATATTTGTGGGTAAAGATCCGCATTTCCCACATTTGGCAAATTATATCAGTAAATCCAACTTTTGTTCCAAGTTCAATGGTTAAATCCCAGGAAAAACATCGTAAAATCTATCATTCACTTTTTTTTCTTCCGCAAAATCACCATTTAAAGCACCAGGGCAAAACAACTGGATTCCCTAAACCGGAGTTGAGTGGGGTGCCTCAGGGGTCACCAGCAGCAGATCGTGTATGTAGAGTCTATCTGTCTATCTGTCTATCTGTCTATCCATCCACCCATCTATCTATCCATCAACCAAGCCGCAGCCGCAGCCGACTCATTCACAGATACCATCGGAGAAGTGGTCAACGTTGGCTGCCTGTGTCCAAAACATTGGCGACCCCCCGTGTGCACCCCAAAGCTATTCTGGTTGGTTGTGTACCTACCCCTCTGAAAAATATGAAAGTCAGTTGGGATGATTATTCCCAATATATGGAAAGTCATAAAATTAATGTTCCAAACCACCAGTATTGGTCTCGAAAGAAAACTTCAACAGCGTCCGTGCGGGGAAGCATCCGTAAACGGAGCTCCGTTGGGTGACTGTGCCAGTTTTAGGGCAACCTCTATATCCAAACTTTGGCTCGAAAATACCATAGATCATACTGTGCACCAACAAATCAAACTACAATCAGTTGATTTTGATTTACAAATTGATTAACAAACAAAGATCAGATAACAATAATGATAACACAAACGAACTTATTAAAATCAATAGAGTTTAATTCCTTCAGGGTATAAACCACCATTTTCCCCAGAAAAAGTCGGATTATCCAAACTAGTTCATCAAACAGCCATCCTTCCTACAACTTCCCGCGAAAATCCCAGAGGCCTAGATCCAGCTCCTGCGAACATGGGGAAAGCATGTTTTTTGCTGATTTAGATGGGCAAACTGCTGATGTCTGCCGTTTTTTTTCCGATGTTTCCATGTTTTTGTTGCCCAAGTGCTGAATCTTTTTCTGCAGTGTCTAGGATCTAAGATCAATGGAGTTTTTTGTAAGGAAATCTCTACCAGAAATCAAGTTTTTTTTAAAAAAAACTCATGGGGCTTTCCGAAGTTGTCCCATCATCCAATCTCCACCGTGAATCCGGTCCTATCCACTCCGAGAGCTGATCCTGTCATGGCTGGAAAAAAACCAGCCATGGTAGGTTGAGCCATCTAGTCAATTGAGATACCTATAGTGTTTTCAGGGTAATTTCTGTGGATTTTCATATATTTTCTTTATAGTGTCAATACTTTCTGTGGATTTTCATATATTTTCCAGTAGTGTTTTGTTTTTTTTTTTTTTTTTGTGGGGTAATGATCTTTAAATGGGGCACATCAAATTGCTTTTTTATGATAATAAATAGATGTTTTCCATT
>Ga0126342_10020811_pt1 | contig 10995 bp, 11 predicted proteins | sample Cyp1metagenome_FD_92528 | JGI IMG/M metagenome (GOLD analysis project Ga0126342, IMG submission 92528) | Coral microbial communities from Lord Howe Island, Old Settlement Bay, Australia - Cyphastrea 1 metagenome | ecosystem: Host-associated > Invertebrates > Cnidaria > Coral ... | reverse complement strand
GAACGGTTGCGAACGGCTGCGAACGGTTGCGAACGGTTGCGCTCGCGAACGCAACGTCGAGCGAACACACCCTCAACCCCCAGACCCCCAGAGTGAAACGGGAACCCTTGCTACGCATTCGGGAAGAAAAAACAGTGTTTTGGTTTCTTGAGGTATGCTCATTAGACTATATTAGACTCATTAGACTTCATGGTACTTGAATCTGCCTGCAAGTTTCAAACTAGAAGTGAATATAACAGAGATGGCCGATGCACCACCCTTGCAGGTGCCCCGGATCCTGGGGTCTTGGAGGTTCCTGGTGGCACTTCGGCTTTGCAGAGCAACCTACTCAGAAAAATCTGAAATTTCTCAGCACTGCTTGGCACTTGGCACTTGGCACTTCAGCTTCTTTGAGTGTTTTTTGAGTGTCTTTTGTTTTCAGTCTTGCTCTTTGCTCGCCTATTTTTTGGGATGATGAGTGACTTTCACGTTCTTTTGGGGGGTTGAAACCACCAAAGAGTTTTTGAGCTTGTTGACTCAGGAATTTTTGTGAAATGATTTTTGCATATTTACTGTATCCATGTTTTTCCAAGCACTTTGGGCCAAATATGTCACATTTGCAGGTCTAACTAGCACAGCTCCCGTGGAGGTGCCGAAAATGGGGGCTGGCCACTCCCATTTCACAGCTGGCCACTCCCAATATCTCCCAATGACTTCAGACTTCCCAATGCAGGAGATTCACGATCAAGACTCCGACAGCGATGAATTCAATTCCTTTTCCGAGGAGCTGTTTTTTGGGCCGAAAAACCAATCCAAGTGGGGGTACTCCGATCATTGGGCTATGGCCTAAGCAATTTTGGAGGGATAGCCACTCAAGTGTCTGTCTGAAAAAGTGGTCATACCACAAAATGATGGTCATTTTGGTGAAAATCAGCATTAACCATCATGAACCAGTGAATTGGATTGAATTGGTGGGTTTCCCATCATTTTCAGATGTTTATCTGATAAACCCAAGTGGTTCAAAACCATTGACTGAATGAGGACGAGCCCGAGCTGGACATCGGAAAGGACGCCACAGAGATGACTCGAGGAGGTGAGATGATTTGGGGGTACCCCCATGGATTGGAACCCCCCCATAGATATACCCAGAATGACTATTCAGAATGACTATTCTGAATGCATTTTAACCGATTTTTTGAGATGATGTTAGGGCTTTTTTCAGGCAAGAATAAGAAACCTCCATGCCTTTTACAGCCAGATCATTTCTTCTACCCGGTGATTTGTGCCCATGACCTGGCCAGGCACTCAAAGCAGTGTACAGCAGAGTCAGGCGAGAGAAATTGCTCGCCAGACCTCTCAGACAGGTCCTTCTTTGATTTGTTTTATTATGTTTTCTTCATATTTATTAATAAACTACCATTGGTATAGCAATGATTTTGAGCTTATCCCAGCTGATGAGAATTCCAGTATGAATCCCCGGCGGCTGCACTCATCGTTGTGGAGCTTTTGGATTCCAGTTCCATTCGCCACAGGTGAACGGCGCTGATCAGACTCGCAAGTATGACCTGGACTTGATGCTCGCTGTCAGGTGCCTGTAACTAATTCAGCTCTCGGTCCTTTTTTTTGACTTTTTCTCAGTCCTAACACATTATATCTTGGACAAGTGAATTTAGGCATTGAAAACCAATTGCTGAGTGATGAGACAAGGATACTGTCCGTTTCTTTAGGAACGGAATTATATACTTCAGAATCTTCAGAGGAATTACTGTAGGTTTCCAGAGGCAAACCGCAGGCAACCTCAAACTTAATCTTCCATAGATGGTTCAGATGCCAAGAGGTCAGACAAACCCAGTTTGTGGACGAGGGGATGAAAAAGATGTCTGGATTAAAAAATTGTATAGTTGTCTACCCCAGACGAAACCATTCCTTGTTTTGCACCTTGAAGTGGTCTGATCTCCAATTCTATGTAAGCCTTTTTGTGAGTCAGTGGCTTCATTCTTTGCCCATAATGTGGAGAAATCTATTTACTCTCCGGCCAAAAATCCAGCGAAAAAGTGTATGTTCTTTCGACCAAAGCTATGCGGGGAGTCAAAATTGAAGCCCTACAGGACCACAGATTTGAGTTTATAGTTTATATAGTATTAGTATTAGTATTAACCATCTAACCATATCTATAGTATTATATGATTATATGGTATTAACATGTATTCATCATCCAATGATTGGGCACCCAATGACTTGACCTATGCTCCAGGCGTGCTGTCGGAGCCGAGTTTAGCAGTGGAACCAGTGATTCGCTTCCTCGCTGGAGCACTCAGGCGCGATTTGAAAGTCGCCATGACACCCGGCAATTTCGCGGGTGCGAAATGTCAGAGAACCCCAATATGGATAATATGGGGGATTGACAAGGTTGTGGCTTATTGCTCCATAGAGTTGTCTGGAATCCTGATAGTGACGTGAAATCCTGGAGTCCATTCGTACAGTGGGTGGTTCACATGGGTGTGGGTCAAGACTACCTTACCGAACATTTGGATGATTAATGATGATTGAATACAATCGAAATGACCCAACTATTTCTGGGTTTTGGGTCTAGAATTTTCGGCCACCCCGGCCAATCCCCCTTACACGTCTCTGCAAGGCAGATCTGGAGAAGCCTCCAGTGAGGGACCTGAGCAAAGTGCTGGGATGCCTCAAAATGGGGGATTCATGTACCCACTGGCCCACTTTATAGCCATCTGAATGATGGATTTTGGGGATCCCAAATTCTGAGACAAGACGCATGTGAAGATGTCGCATGTTTTCAAGGACTGGCTTCTGAGAAGAAGTGCAGAGTCTGAGACGAGAGAGGACGCTTTTTGATGGCACCCGTGTAGTTTGCAGTATGGACTTCCAATTGTTTCTGCAGAGGCAGATGTTCACTCGAACAGAATTCCCAAACTCCCATGCAACTCTCTTGATGTTTGACTCCGAAGGAGAGCAATGGCAAGGATTGGCGATCGCGTGCAGCACTTACGGGGTATGGACACCCTACCTCAACCTTGGCCAAAGCGAAGACTGCCCACCCTAATCTGCCTATTTATAGTATCTTTGGAACAGCTTCCGATGTGCATTCCTTTTGGCTGGGGCTTTTATCCTAAATTCACAGTGGGCCTGCATCGTCGCAGGACCATTCTATTGAGACTTGAAACCATTCAATATCATTCAATTTGCTTGTGAATGATCGAAATCTTCATTTCGATTTTCCGATATTTTCTGACGCGAAGGTTCAAAAAGTCAGAGCCGGCGGAGTGGACAGGCATGCTCTTGGGAAACGAGTGCATAGATGAAAAGCTCGCCAGGTCCAGAAGTCATTTGAGCAGCTGCTAAGCCCCAGATGGATTATCAGCTAGGGGTTCTTTCCCTACCCTTGATATATTGAGGACTATCATCTCATCGTGGAATCCCCCCAAAAACCAAGCGATCAAAAAAACCACAGGACAGCCTTGCCAGGAGAAGCCTCAGAAAAGCGAAAAGCCTGAGGCGCCCGTACGAGCTCCTCCCAAACTGGAGGCGACTGTGCGACGACTGCGAGACGTATCAACTGGTAACTGATGACCTGTGACGACCAGCGCAGGTTAGCGACACTTCTTGGGCAGCTCAAGTGGCCAAAAGGAAGGCGAAACATGGCGAAACGTTGTAACTTGTAACGTTGCAGAAATGGAATATACCGTGCACCTTGTTTGATGTTATTCTACGGTGATTTTTAATGGACTGTTTGGATTTTGGGTAGTCCATTTTTGGACAAACCCATTTCTCTAGATTTTAGAGTTAGAGCATGTTAGAATCCTTTTCGGAACCAAGCTTTGGATTCTTGGCCTCACAGTCTCCTGACAAGGCCGAGCTGAACAAGGAAAGCTCGGATGATGTTTTTGTCAAGGGCATCCGGTCTACACTCAACAAACTGACTGTCGCAGACTCGTCTCATTAAAAAAGGTGGATTTTGAGTTTGTTTTTAACATCGCAGGCACGTAGCCGTTGCCCAGGTCGAAAAATTCGAGACACTGTTGGGATCTCAAGACCTTGGAGTGCCCTATCTATCCTATCTATCCTATCTATCTTATCTATCTGCAACATTTTGCATCCATTTTGCATCCGACCCCAAGGTCGGACCAGATTATCGATCTCATCGCGCAGTCGAATCGACCGAATCACGGCATTCCTCTTCTCATGCAGCTGGTTTTTGAGAAGGCCTGGCGACCTGGCAAGCTGGCGGCCTGGAAGAATGACCTTCTGTGAACACTTTGGGCCAGCTGGGTACTATGGGGTTGTCTGAAAATGGACTAGCCCGTAATAATATATATATATATATAGTAATTATAGTACCCCTAAGTTCCAATTATATCCAATTATCATATCAATCATATGCTATCATTGTGTATCCCCCCTAAAATGGTGATTTGAGGGTAAACATACCTTAATTTCAGACACACCAAACTGAAGCGGACTGGTGGGCTGATTTCAGGCCACTACGCAGCATCACTTCATCAACATGCGACTTGGTTGCAAGCAGGCAAGAGAAACAAACTACAACAAACAGGGAGCCCGCGCCCATTTCTGTGGCTTAGGTACGTTAGCTTATGTGTCAAGCTTCACAAGTGGCTCACTGACAACATGGATGTTGCAGAGTGCGGAGCTTTGTTTGCCACTGCGGCGAGCATCCACCACGAGCATCCACCAGCATCGGGAAGCGGGTTCAAAAAGTTCCCTGACTTCAGGTCGCAAAGCAACTTCAAACGGGTACTGCTTAATCAGTGCCAGACATCTTTCGAGCAGTGCCCTTCTGTCTTTGGCCACCAAAGTTCGTTGTTGCACGAGGTTTTTTCGGTTATTTTGTAGGACTTGATGACTAGTGACTAGAGCTTATTATATTTATATTATATTTATATTATATTTATATTATATTTATATTATATTTATATTATATTTATATTATATTTATATTATATTTATATTATATTTATATTATTTTTGGTAATTAATTTTGTGTACTCTCACTTGATGTCACTTGATGACTGTCAGATCCAGGTATTTGGAGCCTCCTGAGGGCTTCGATGGTTTGACCGGCGATGAGCTCTACGAAGCACAGGCCGAAAGGAGTTGAGTGCAGCTGGCTGAAAGTCTCAAAGTGGGGTCTGCCCCATTTTATGGCCATTTCTTAAGCCATTTCAATTAATTGGGACAATTTGGGGAACCATCTTTTCAACTCCTTTTAGACAAAGCCGTCATTTGCACCCACCAGGTCCGGTACAAAACCAAGATGCTTGGAAACATTCGTCTTGTGGGTCAGCTGATCCGACATGGTATGTCAGTGGCCCAGTGACTCTGTTCGCGAAGCGTCGAAGCCTCGAAGCGTCGAAGCCTTGAGCATAGCTCCACTGAGGTTGGCTCCCAAGATCGCCATAGCAGTTGCCTCCGAGTTGGCAGGCGATGATCCAGCAGTCCGCGGAGAGCGACTTGAAACTCTGGCAACTTTCCTTGCCACATCCCAAGATTTCCATGCAGACCATGACGACTCAGACTGCGCACTTTGCACATCCTCTGGCCCAGTGCAACTCTTAGGAAACAGTTGGAGTGGCTCTGGACGATCCAAGTGATGCTGTCCTTGTTTGGGAGCTGATTGATGGTGAGTGAGAAGTGTCAATCGTCATCAGCCTGGCCATCTGCCAGGCTGGAAGCATCACGGAGAACTCCAAGCGGTTTTCACAGAGGCACTGAAGCTATTCTGTTGGGCTTGAGAACAGCGATAAGGATTTCTCAAGGGCGGATCTGTTCTGACAGTCGCAGCAAATCAGCCCAGCTGTACAACTTGTGCTCCGGGGCAGGTCGAACGTGCTTCTGCTGACAAGAGCGTCCCCCGTCGAGTTCGCTGCCTGCTTCAGGCTCATGAATTGCTCATGTGACTCATGTGAAACTGAACAGCATGGCTTTGGCACCAACCATGTCAGATGATTGAACTTGTTGACTGCAGAGGATGTCCTGGACCTTCGAAAAGAAGGGTGGAAATCGCAAAGGCAGGGTCCAGAAGGGTGGCCTCTCAGTGCTTTTGTGGCAGTCACAGTGACGCATTTCTTAGGCGAAAGGATCTCTCCAAGGAGACTCCTCAAACCCTCGCTGAAGTACATGAAAAGGCGCCTGCAGCACGCTTAGTGTCGACAGGCGATCAAAGGGACATATTCCCAAACAAATAGCCATTTAATAGGGATAATGATCATTAACCATTGGGTAAAAAGGGGTACACTATACCCATATGAAATTCTTGGGTACTTAGGGTACTTATGCCGTTTCTATCTGTTTCCAACTTCCGATTTTCGTCCTAATCGTCCTCTGCTCCTGACTGTGGCCATTTGCTCCAACCTGAGAACTTTTTGAAGATTATCTCGGGGCTGTCTGAAAATATGGTCTATTCATGTATATTCCAAAAATAGTGGGAAAAGCAATGTGAAACCATGGGATTTATGGGATTTGGGGTACCCAATGAACACAGACAGACCCACCTCACAGCATGTGATGCTGCCAGGCGAAAGCTGACCAAGCTCCTAAGAAAGAGATAATGAGAAGTATGCAGCTGACCCAGATTCTCACACTTTCCACATAGCAATGGAACATGGCCATTGAAATAGTGGATTTTCCCATTAAAAATGGTGATTTTCCATTGCTATGTTAGTTCACCAGAGAGTACCTAATGAGTGTAGCCCACTTACCGCAAACTTGAACCTGAACAAGGAGGGAAACCTGTTTTGGGCATTATGAATGCCATGCTGTGTGCTGCATGGATGTGACAATTGAAACTGCCTATGGGACTTTTGCGAAACATTCCTGGATTGGAGTTTAACACTTTGGACTCTAAGTGCTGCGGGTTCCGATTGTGGGACAACTGTTCAGGTCATACAGATAGAATAGGCGGGCTTTTGCTGATGCTGCAAAGCACTTAACCCACTTCCTGTGCATTTGCACAGACAGATGGTCAATTTCTTGCCGCTAAGTTGGCTCCACTCAACTCCGATTCTGACAGAGGCACTGCGGGTCCCAGTAACTCAGTAGTGCTGCTGACCCGAGCCAAGCCCTCAACCAAAACCTCTCCGTGATGCACGTGTAGATGTGGTATGATGCCCTTACTGTGTCTAGGTAAGGTTTCACATACTTTTTTGATGGGCTTCTGGAGTGATAGCAAGTCAATTCAGTGTCCATGCGAGGTAAGAAATTGGGTGATGGGAGCCCTAGATCTTCCACATCCCATGGACTGCATATGGGTCTTTCAAGTCTTGTCATCGAAGATGTGCACATGTGGGAGCTGATTTTTAATGATTTTTATATGTGGAAGAGAGTAACTTGCAGAAGACATTCGTGTGAGCTGACTCTAGGTGTGCTGTCATTTGTCCTCCATCGCATTTGTATCAACTTGCGCTTGACGTGATGAGAGCAGGAGTTAACGCAAAGTTCTGAGCCGCGCTTGGACTTTTCCGAAGATGGTCCATTCTAGTTGTAGGCTGGACCCGAAGAAACTTGAGTGGTGAGATTCTTGGACAGCAGCTACGTCGACAGAAAACATGATAAGATACCCTCATAGAAAGATAATCTGAATCCTTGATCAAAATGGATGGATCTTTGGTTCTTGAGCGGTTCAGCTCATGGGCTCTGGGCCCGCACAGTTTGTGGTGCTTCCTCAAACCGGGGCAATCATGAGTTCGCCCGTGGCCCACAGCTGCTGCAGGAATTTCACAGCTGGCTTTGGTTTGGTTCAGAAACCAGTTACCCATAAAAACTTTTTGTTCAACAGGGTCTATCAGAGCTATTGGAAAGGCCTGCAGCAGCACAAGTGCATTGTGCCCAGTGCATCCATGCCCGGGGTAATCTATGTTAGCGCAATCCTTGCAGACCATTGAATAAGCCGGAAGGCTGCAGAAAGCGAAATGAAAGTGTCATTTGACACTGCAAAGCTCATGGCAACATGGCATGGAGTTAAAAGCCTGGTACCATACTAAACATATCTAAACATCAAAATAGCTGGGATTTATGGATGTTCATCTCCCCAAATTGTGGAATGATAGGCCAAAAAAAGGTTCTGGCCATATCCACATGTATCCGGTCCAAATAGGATTCGGCATTTTCACTTTCTGCAGCTCAATGGCAGTGAAAATGGTGCCTCGCTTCACTGCGAACGCGGATTCATTTTGGCATTGGCAGACTCAGGTGTGCAAAAAATGAGCTTCCCTGCCAGCATGATGTGCATAGGCAGACATGAGAAGAACAACTAAGATGACTGGTTCTGTTCATGTTACGATGCCAGTGTTGGAGCAGCTCGAGTTTGTCAGCACGTTTGGTCAAGGTAGATTCTTATGCCATCCGCTCGCAGCATTTTTGCTTGGGCTGAACGGTTCCGTGTTCGAGTTTTACCACGCCACTTTGCTGCATGGCGCGTCCTGAACTTATCCAGCTTGAGAACGACACCCAGGCTGAGGATAAGTTGTTTTCCATGTTCATGCCGAGGCAATAAGCGCTCCGCAAGTCCAGAACGTGCCAAGAAGAAGCGCAAGGTCGTGTTGGTGAAAGCTCAGGCACATTGACCTTCGAGCACTGGCCGCTAAATCCCTGTTGCTTGATAAGTTGATTATTATATGGGGGTGTACTATTCAATATATTGGGATTATCCCAATCCATGAACTGGGACATTATCCAGTTTTTATACAATTCACCCTGTTATTGTTGGTCATATCATCCCGACATTGACCTTCAATGAAAAGAACATCTCTAATGTCTCCGTCTCTGAACGTGTTTCCTTCGAAACGAGGCAGCTGAGCAGAGAGGACGCACTGGAGCAAAGGCAACTGCCAAAGCTTCAAACCGACCAAAGCCAGCGCCTATCCCTGGCGGACCAGCAGGCACCCGAGCGCAGCGGAGTCCGCGGAGTCCGCGTGGCGTTTTTGACCTTTTTGTTTTCTTGGTGAAGCAACCGCAGTGTTTGATGGAAAACTGGCTGGCGGTTTCACAGAGTTTCTATTTTCATATCTATTTGGGCTGTTTTGGGCTGAAAATCCCAACTGACTAATGCGTTTCTGCGTTTCAAAGTTTTTCACGGGGCTACCAGCAAAGATGTTGATGGCTAGTAAACAGCAATAATGACCAGCCGCCAAAACCTCCATGTGGAGATTTAAAGGGCTGTTGTACGTAAGATGGCTCCGTAAAAGCTAAAACCACGTTCGCGAAATATTCGCGAAAGCTTTTGCGAAGATTTGCTTCCGCGAAAGCTTGCGAAAGAGACTTTCAAGGTTCAAAATCCAGGTGTAGGTATGTTTAGACAGCTTCCTCAGATGCATCTGGACCCATACGATAACATTATTCACAAATGTCTATAGATGTGACCCGAAAATCCGCGAAAGCTTCGCGAAAGCTCTGCGAACGCCTTGACTAGCTGGGATGGCTCCGCCCCGAAATTTGATAAGTGAGTGGCAGTGCCCACTGAGATCTGGCCGTTGCAGTTGGGGTCCGGCAGTGCCCACTGAAATCTGGGGCTCGCAGTTGAGGTCCGGCAGTGCCCACTGAGATTTGAAGCTCGCGGTTGAGGGCGGAGTGGAGGACGAGGAGGAGGAGGAGGAGGAGCAGGAGGAGGAGGAGGAGGAGGAGGAGGTGGTGGGTAACAAATGTTCAGTATGTGTTTGCTAGGGAGCACAGGGGATTCTTTTCAGGATTTTCCGTGAAAGCTCGCGCCAGTGAACTTCAGACACATGGATGCCGCGAAAGACAAACCCCACATCGCGAGAGGTTCGCGAAAGAGATGGAGAAAGAGAAGACAGAATAGAACACAAATCATGGGGTTTCGGCACCCGCTCATATCGCCATCCAGCGGCCAACGCGGTTTCCAAGTGGAGGCCGCTTGTTGCAATTTCTTGGACATGAACGTGCGGAGCATCCTCGATCAGGCTGGAGCCTGAAGCTGGAAACATTTTTGCTGACTGGTGGCATCCTTCCTGTTGGTGCGCGACTTCAGGCTCTAATACGGAGCGTGCCGCCGAAGCGCAGGTGAGGGCCATTGCTGCGCCCAGCAGATGTGTGCGTCATATTTGTTTTTTTGGTCACCAGCCTTTTTTGTAGGTTATCCTGCTACGTAGAAATATCTGAATAGATAAGCACAGCATACCCTAAAGTCCCATTCTTTATCATCACTGCCACTGTCATAAACATGGGCCATCCATTTCTGGACAAAATCATATTTGACCCACCATATTCCAAACACCAGAGACCAAATTTTCTAAGGTGGAGCAGGAAAAACCGCAGCCAGTAGCGCAGAAGGTGCAACCTGTCCGGACCAAACACAGCTGGCTCCTTAGAAGAGCGATGGCACCTTTTGGGTGCTTCACCCATCCCATGGTTCATCATCATTTTTACACATATATTTTACATTGACATGTTTTTTTGGTCCAAAAATTGCCATTTCAATGGGAAAATGGCGATCAGCCAGTTTTTTCGGTTACCCATCGTTACCTGTTTGCAAACCCAAATAGCCATGGATTGCGGGTCAAATCCAAATCCAAGGCTCGCCGAACAAGACCACGAAGAAAGGCAAGTCAGTTGTGGCTGTTTGGTGGTAAGGTCGATGGGTATGGAATGGTTTTGGTTGCAAGGGTCCTGTACCTGTGTACATACATATAACAATATAAACATATAATATGTATATATATATATATATATAAGAAATACATGCATGTATGCATGGATGTATGTAATGTATGTATGTATGTATGCATGGATGTATGTAATGTATGTAATGTATGTATGTATGTATGCATGCATGCATGCATGCATGTATGTATGTATGTATGTATCTATGTATGTATGTATGTATGTATGTTTGTATGTTTGTATGTTTGTATGTTTGTATGTTTGTATGTATGCATGTATGCATGTATGGATGTATGTATGTATGTATGTATGTATGTATGTATGTATGTATGTAATGTATGTAATGTATGTAATGTATGT
>Ga0126342_10020810_pt1 | contig 10995 bp, 10 predicted proteins | sample Cyp1metagenome_FD_92528 | JGI IMG/M metagenome (GOLD analysis project Ga0126342, IMG submission 92528) | Coral microbial communities from Lord Howe Island, Old Settlement Bay, Australia - Cyphastrea 1 metagenome | ecosystem: Host-associated > Invertebrates > Cnidaria > Coral ... | reverse complement strand
TTCATTAACTAGTCCCCCATGGGTCCCCTATTTCATGTGTTCTCCTCTCTACAGGTAGGTTGGGTTCTGCGCGTGCTTAGGTAGGCGTAGGTTTCGCTGTGGTAGGTTGGTTTAGGCGCTTCCATCCTCCCCCCCCTCCGCTTGTCTTGTTCTGTGTCCGTCGGCCTCCGCTTTTCTTGCCCTTTCAGGGTTTGCCCGCTTCGGGCCAGGTTTGCCTATGTTGGTGTTTGCTCCTTCCCTCTTCTTTTGCGTTCCCCTCTTTGCGTCCTGGTTAAGTAACTTTCATTTCACTTTCATCTTCACCTCATCTTCATTTCCTTTCAATTTCATTTTCATCTCATTGTCCGGACCTTAATTTTCCCACCCTCCCGCGGGAGGGTGTGTGTGTGTGTGGAACATCTGAATAGATGTGAAACCTCTACTTAAGCAGGGGGTGGATGCATGGTCTGGCAGTCATCCACCAACGAAGACACTGCCTTTCCATGGTGATATTATTCAGCGGACGCCTTTGTCACGTACCTGCTTCATTTTCGGACATGGGATGTGGCCAACCCAAGAACCACCATGCCGTTTCCAAATAACTTGCTTTCAAATTTCTCGATTTGCACAGCAATCTGTCAACTTTTTTATCTAGCACTGGACATGGCGATGCAACCTCGCCCATCAGCTCCTATCCCACTACCCGTTCCCCCACGTCCAGCAACACTGGTACCGCCAACGCCTACGGCTACACCTCTACCAGGCCCACCAATCCGTTCCCCCCAACCCCCTGCATCACCACCATCGGCATCACCACCCGCACCAACAACAACCACGGTCACAGATCAATCAGGACAACAATTTCCTACAGACCTTAATGCAGTCAGCAGTCAGGCCAAAATCAGGATCAGCAACAACACGGAGCAGATCGCCATTACCCAGACGACGTAGGTACCCGCTCCAGATCTTCAGGTTGAACCTCCCTTGTCTGGACCCCCAGCAATATGGCACGACAACGAGCTCACTGGAGTTTTGTCCCTGTACTCAACACTTCCGACACCGTATTCAGCATTCCCATTACCAACAAGAACAGATAGAGCTATCACCACTCAAGAAGCAGGTTTCAGAGCGTGGCTTCGACAGCAACAACATCCAAACCCCCCTATGATGGCTTATGAACAGATCAAGTATGTGGCCGGGAGTTTGAGCCTCGCGCAATTAGATATAGCTCGCCGTAGACCATCGCAAGTATTTGAATTTGGTCCGACTTGGACACATCCATTCACTGATGATTCAGCCATACAATATTTCTATGTGATACCCATTCCGGAATTCAAATCCCGAATCGGTTTTGGAGATGATATTCCTCCAAAGCAATGTAGAGCCGTAGGGTGCTTAACGCTGATGCTCGTGATGCTATTGAACATGTACAGTTGGCTCACGCAACCTCGCCAGGAGGTCTCAGAGGGATTTTTAAAGGAAGCAAAGCTCCGACCCTCTAAACTACATCAAGCAGACTCCTGTTCATTTTTTGCTATTGGGTATTGGAAATTCTTTGGCCTTCAACAAGATCGATGGGAAACAGCCCGAGTACTCAATTCAGGTTGGCAAGCGAGCAAGAGCACTGCTCGAATTTTGGTCTTGTGTTTAGGTCGGGGCGACGGAAAAACTTTAAAGAAGGAGGTGAAGCCCATTTAAGCCCCTTGCATTGAACATACTCGGCATGGAGGTATTTGTCACCATTGACGGGCAAAATTTTGGATATGTTCAATTCGTAATTCGTACGCATTACATTAATGCCTTGGCATGGAAGTGCAACGCCACTCCACCAGCGGAATCACTGCCATACGACGCTTGCACATTTTTTCTGAGTGCAAAAAGAGGCCATTTCGCTACTTGTATCATTCAGGTTTTGATCCGTCTCATGTCTCCAAGTTTCAGTGAGAGGGCCTTGCACTTCTTCTCGTCGGACTCCATCTTCCTTAGTAGATTCTATGCTCATGGTTTCTTCTCAGTTTGGACCCGTCAACATGACCCACAACTGGTGATCGTGGAAGGATTATCAAAATTCATCATGGTCGCAATGGTCTTCGTATGGACCTCCTCTTCCGTCGTCATGGAAACAAGAATAAACTCATCATGGTTCCGGTTCCTGGGTATCGACTGCTTCGAAATATCCAACCTGCTGCTTGGAGTCGCAAAAAGGGTATTCATGGTCTTGATCCTCTTGAACTTCCAGTATACCAACTTTGTCGCTATGAGGCTTCAAGAGTTCAGTCTTCGCCCTTTGAGTGCAGGCAGGTTTGTGGGTTTGGTGTGCACAAGATTGGTGCAGAATCCGTGTTTACCGCTCGGCAGTTGAAAAGCATGCGGGAGAATGCAGTGGACATTGACAGCATCGCAAATCATTTGCATCAGACCAGCTCATCAACAACGTCGACTCCATCCAAAAATGACGCAGCGCAAGATCAGTTGGCAGCCGCAGGTCTTTCTGACCAACATCAAAGCCATACAATTTCTCCAAAACAACATAAACAACCACCAAAGCATAGCCCCAGTTCCGCACATTTGGGTAGCACGCCTAAACGAAAGGCAAGAAAAATGGAGGAGACGACTCAAAAGAAGTTGTCCAAGATCTTTCCGCCTCAAGAGCATCAGCACCTTCGGTGCCAGAGGCTGCCGAAGGCGCCCGCAGAACTCCAGGGTTTATTTCTGACGGTGATGATGATGTTTTTTGCTTTCCGCTTCGGAAACTTTGGACGCTTCTTCTCCTGTGCTTAAACAGTACCAAAAATTGTTCAAATTTTCCCGACGGAGACCCAGCAACCTGTGATGAAGATCATACAGATTTTGGATAATTCTGGTTTCACGAAAACCGATCTTCAGCAAGCAGCCATACAATATGGCCTTCCCATGGACATGTCACATGTCATTGAATCTGAAAATGGCACCATCCACTTTGCACCAAATTGTTGCCATTAATGCAAGTTTGGCCGCTTGACTAGTGCGTGATCATGAAAGCATGAATGTCGAAATTTTGTTTTCTGTTATTGGTTGTTATTGACATTCTGCGCTCGGCATTGGCCCATTTTTTGCATTATGTTCCTTCCATTTCGAAAGGACCAGCCTTGTGGAGCTGGAGCATTTTAATCATTTTATATGTTCTTTTGTTGACGCGTTACTCGGCTCCCGCATTGACTACTCGAAGCCGTTCAAAGAATTCAGGCATCTCCCCACACATGTACACTTACCCGTTTTTTCAATCCTCATGTGCGGTTATGTCAAGATGCCGTTTCACCCACCTGACCAGAAGCGGAGGTGGTACACACGGTCCGGACATTTTATTAGTTCAACTGCCATTTCAGCCTTGAAACGTGAATTCAACAGGCAGGACAGATTTTGAATCGTACACGTGTATTGTTTTGCAAGCATGCGCAACGTACGGTACTGTACGACAATGCCTGGGTCCGTGAATATGTGTTCATTAGTTCTTGGCAACCTGCTTTGAATCATCCCTTCAAATTTTCTCAAACTCAAATCTGAAGGTTGGCTGATGCAGTTGCGAAAAATCGCCAAGGTCCTGTTAAATTGAATCCGAGATTGTATCAAAGAGTTCGACGATGTTTGTTTTCTCTCCGATCGGTGCCGTCACCTCATTCGTTTCAAGAACAAGCTTGGACAATTTCATACCAAATAAGCCTGTTCACAAGAGCGAGCTTTGAAGCATGCAAGCGAATTCGATCTGGAGAATTTCATAGCCTGGAAATTTATGCTTCGTACAGACTGGCGACTCACATGGAAGAACCCGGTAGATCTAGTGCCAAGAGTTTGATTGGAAAAGCGTTGCTATTTCGCAACGCCACAGTTCCAAAAAAAAATACCATTGCACATTCCGTTTTTGGCGCATGACAGTTTTCGAACGAATATTGAGACTCGGATTAGACAATTCATTTTACAACATAGAATTGCTGCAATTCCTCTCTTTTTATCAACTCATCGACTCAGAGAACAAGGTTTCTCCAAGTTGAGCGAAATTCTACACAACCATCGAAGAATGGAGGGACGATGGAAAACGTCTCACATACAAAATCTCCCTTGCTGCTATAATGTACTACGATCCATTGCAAAGCAGCACATACATAAAACCTACGTGTTTCCTTTCCCGGTCATATGTTCAAAAGCGGTGACCCGTTGGCTGAAACATCATGGATTACCACCTCAATTAGCTTCCGCGTTTTTGCAGAAGATCATCGCACAATGGAAGCTTCATTTCGATGCCATTGACAACATACCCATATTTCTGTTCATGCTGCTCAACACCTTTTACATTGGCTCCCAAAGGACTGTGTGATTCATCTGGTTGTAATGGTCATGAATAATTTCGTTTGACCTTATTTTGTCCTCTGCTATATTTTCAAGGTGCCCTCAATATTTGGAATGATCCCGAACTTTTTGAACAACTACCCATTTCTCCTCATGAAGCGCAAGTTCGTATTCAACAGGCTTTCCTACTTACCTGGTTAGAACGTATCCATGGGGCTTTCGCAAAAAAGCCACCTTGCCGTATGGATTTGTCTTTTTGAAAAGGGGAAAAAATTGGCCAAAAGGTCGGACTCTGATTAGCTAGTTTCAGAGCTACCAGTCCACATTGTTAAAAGCTGTGTCACGCGGTTTAGATTCCATGCTCCGAGAAGTTTGGCCCCACCAACTAGGGCAACAGAGTGCTCCTCAAATTTGCAACACAATTCATTCGCTCGCCATTTCGTGAGATTCCCGAAGAAGTTCATTTGGAGCTTTTTGAATGATGATTTGGTGGGTTTTTCCAACTCTGTTCCGCAAGCCCGACTTCTTGGTGCAGTTCAGGCATTGATCGTAGCATGGAAAGACCGTCACCCAGGAGATCTCTCAATTTCAGTAGACTTGTCAGCAACAAGAGACCCGATACAGTCGACGTTCGCAGGCACTTGCAGAAAATCAGCCTACAACGTCAGGTCCATCAAATGGAGGCCAGCCTCAGCAGTCATTATTTCAGCGCACTTGGAAGTATTTGGCATCAAATCCGAGGAGCCGTCACCATGGTGGAGCGAGCGTGGCAACATTTGTTCGAGGCGCTTCTCAGTCAGAAACCATTGAACTTTTCCTCCGTTAGATATGTTGATAACCGCTTTGCCGTTTTCGATTCTGTCATTGCCACGTCAGATCCAATCGTCATTTATTCTGACCCAATTCTTTTTGGACACCCAGTAGAGCTGGAAAAGGTGGATGATTCCATGCTTCTGGGATTCCATGTTTCCCAACCAACAGCAAATTCAAGATATTACATCAGCTGGGTCTATCCGTCTCAGGCTGAGCGGCTTGAAAAGCCGAGCTCACCTGATTAGAAAATACTAAATATTCGTTTCCGTCTTCAGCAATTGAACCTAGTTCACGTCAGCTTGCACTTTTGTATGTACAGCAGTGTTTTTCTCCGACCGAAGTACACCGACTCCTGCGAAGTCAAAAATGGTCTCGACGACATACGGCCTTGGTGTGTGAGCCAAACCCTGTTCCTAAGGGCTGTTCGTTTTTTGCGTTTTTTTGCCCGTTTTTCCCACTCACTATTCAAAATAGGTGAATTGCCCGACTTGTAACAGTGGCAGTCCAAAGAAGAGGCTGTTACAAGTCACTGACATGGATTCTGGACGCAGAATCCACGTACCCGTTCTGAAGTGTAGAATTCCCATTTTCAATTTTTCGAAGAACTAGGTCTTTTCTCTTATCATGGCAACCACCCACGTCGATCACGGCAACATAAGGCCTTCCCGGGAATTTTCCAATTACCCAGAAGAGTTCTAAAACCAACGACGACATGCGGTCTTTCAAGTGCGTTTGTTTGTCGTAAATGTATGTTAACATATGTTAATGATAATGTAATTTCTGGGCAAACATACTTATTGTATCTTGTTGTTGCATTTACAGGCCTGAGGCGCAAGTCCGACTAAAGGGGCAAGCTGCTTGCTTCCGCTTGCTGTCCTGAACACGTCTCTATTTTTATCCAGCCAGTGCTGAGACAATTCTTTCAAAATCATGAGTTCCTAATCGCGTCCGTTTCCTGACAAGAGTTGGCAAAAGTCAGCAAGTTGATGTAATTTCTAGGTATTTTGATGATACCTGTAGTGTTGTCAGTAATTTGGGAGGCATTTAAGCGATTGAAGCAGGACATGCCGGCGCGCCTCACAAATTGACTTTCGGAGAATCTTCGCTACACATTTCCGCCCAGGTGGAAAAGGAAGTGACGCCGGAGGACCCCCCGATAGATATTTGTTTTGTACCAGTACCAGGTACTTGAATGTGGTATATGATGGTATATATGATATGCAAGTGAAGGATTTTTTTAGGATGTGTGAAAAACAATATATATATATAAATATATATTTATTTTTATTTATTTATTTCCTTATATCCCCGCATGTTTTGGTTTGGTGCAGATGAAATAATTTGCGTCTGGTTGTAGAACGGATAAGATGTTTCCTGCGTTTGTCGCTGTGAGTAAGCTTCTGCTTGAGACCTATGCCGGTTGTTGCCATGTTTTTTGGTCATTGCTTGAAGACATCTGGTAGATTTGGGGTGGTAAACATCCCCGCCGCAGCACACAAAAGTTGCTCAAAACATGGGAGAAACGGCAACTGGAAGACATGTCAGTGGTTCTTCGGGAAACTGGCTCCGCTTCGGAGCAATGCCACTTTGTCAAGAACAAAACCGTAGATGCCAAAGGGTTTGACGCAAAAACTAATCCCGGGGCACTTGCAAAAGCTGACACGAAACACTTGTGTGGTCGCTTAGACAGGATTTTCTATGGAAACAAAACGGGTTGGACATTCCAAGGTGGATCTTCGGACGTTGATGCTTTTCAGGAAGTGTTCAGCGAGAATCTTGGTTTCAATTCAAACATTAACCAGCTTCGGGAAGGACTTCAAGCGAGACTCCTGAAATCACCCAACTACCAGTCCGCACCAGGTCGTTAGCAGAATTTTGAAAATTCGGAAGCCAAATATCCCAAATCCAATTTCTTATGAGTTTATTGTCATTTTATCCCGTAGGAATTGCCAATTTTTGGTCGTCCCCATTTTGAGACAAAACCATTTTGGGATCAATGCCTCAAATATCCTTGTATGATCAGCACGCAATTAGTTCCATGCCAGACTGCCAGATTTTTTTTGTTCCTGCCGTGGTTCGTATCTTTTGTGAAGTTGCTTTCTACCCCCCTGACCCATCAAGATCTTCTCAACATGCAGGCAGATAAATTGGTTTGGTTGGCTTAATTGGATTTAATTCATTCCTAGAAGAGGAAGACTAATATCCATGCAGAAGGACCTTCAGTTCACAGGTTTTAGGTGGGCTCAGTGAACGGAAACGATTTTTCTGCAGCGCATGACTCAGGAATTTTCTGCAACACAGTGGAGCCAGCAGCAGTATCCTGGAGATCATGATCGTTGCACCCTTTCGCATCCGATGACGTTTTGGTGATTTCGATAAGCTGTGACTGCGATCAAAAACTTGATATTTCATACTGTATTATTATTATTATCATTATTATTATTATAGGATGTCATGTTTAGTTCTTGAATCTGGGGGCACATAACCTATAGAAGCAATTCTGTATGTGACAACGGCCTGAAAAAGGAGCGTTTTCAGCCGTGCAGAAAAAATATGACGTTCTTTGGCGCACTGGCGCATACTGCAGCTATTTGCCCAATTGGTTGCTTTTTCCCGGTGGGTCATGATGAAATCATGTTTTGCGACCAAGACAGACAGATGTCACCTAAAGTCACTGTATGCAACGGGGGAACACGCTGCATGTGCGTAGTGAAGGAATTGCAATCCTCACACATGTCCACGTGACACGTGCGATCAGCACGCTGAAGGTGTACAGTAATGTATGGTACTCGACATGCCCGATATATATATATATATATACATACAGCACATTATAAACTGGAATTGCAAATCTAGAACTGAAGCAATCACCAGTAGGTTTGGTGCACTGCATTGCATGAATTGTGGACACGTGTAGGATTTGCGCGCCATATGATTCAGCCGAGGCCAATGTATGCCTTTCATGCCATTCTCTTCATGTGAGCAGTGTTCAAAACTGCTGTTGGTTGATGATGGTTGATGATGATATGGGGCTATCGTACCCAAGACATAGGGATTTTCGTAATTGCTATCAGAATCTCTTCCACCCAAGCATCATAATGGAGGTCATAGGGTTATCAACACTGCTTATGTCATGTTTATTTAAATGATTATTTAAATGTGTGGTTCGTGTTCCGGTACTACGAATAATCCAATTTTGCTTCCAAAATCTTCCAAATGTCGGCGATATCTTCTTTTATCATGGAATTATTCCCCTTGCTCAACCCTTGTTCTAGTTGTGGCTGTTGTCCCTCTGACTTCTAGGTTTGTGAGTTTGCTTCTGTATCCTCAGTTCGCTGTCATGTTAATTTTAAACGATCGACCTTGCTAGCACCGTATTTTTACCTTTCTGTTCAACTCCTTTTTGTTTCCCATGGTCTCAAGAGTGGCTCAGGGATCGTTTCCAAGATCTAAAAGATCGCATCAAACCAGGAAGAAACGAACACATTCGCCATCAGCCATCACCATGCGTTGTCCCTAAACAGTGCTGAGGCAGCCAGGCCCGTACAGACGACAGATCAGAGGAGACCTTCGAATCCTTGCCTGGCTATGTCAAACTTGCTTGCAACCCGTGTCTTTTTTACAACTCTCCTTATGGCTGCATTCAAGGCTCGTATTTGTAGCTGATGCATCTTGATCCATCTTGATCCATCTTGATGCATTTTGATGCATCTTGATGCATTTTGATGCATCTTGATGCATCTTGATGCATCTTGATGCATTTTGATGCATCTTGATGCATCTTGATGTGCTCATGTCATGTGATGTCATGTCATGTCATCGTGCTCATGTCTTTTCATATTCTGTGTTCACCCAGTTTGACTTGTAGTTTTACTGTCCACTTTATGCGAGGTGATTTTTTTCCGTGGCGGCAGGTGACCGTTGTGGTTTCTGTCATCATGCGGCAGAACAACCAGCCGGGCTACAGACTCGACCCAGGAAACTTCGACGCGAGAGATGCAAGCGCAGACTCCAGTCACCTAGCGAACACTTGTGATGGAGGCTGTTTTGGCTTGGCAGTCCGTTATGATCAGTCATGTTTACAGTGGGAAATAGCTTAGACGTTGGGGCAAAGGGGCTAAAAACCTACGGCTGGCGCGCCTGGTTTTAGCCTACAGATGGCTTTGGCCTGTACTCCAAAAACGCTACGCACGGGTTTTCAGGACCTGATGAAAAAACCTCAAGCGCCGGTATTCATCCAATAAGAGTTTTTTTTGTTTGTTTTGGAAGAGCTTTGCCAAACGTCAAGCTCAGGGGTTTCAGCCAAAGTTGGATTTTCAACATGAGAGTTAGTGAAAGGCTGGGGTCACGGGTTTTCATCCAGGAACATTTTTTCCATAGAATTCAGCAGCTACCCAGGGGGAACTTCAGCTCACAGGTTTTCATCCACAAGTATAATTTTGGTCACGGGAACTTGAAGTGCTCACGACATAAACCCCTAGACTCTAGACCCAAGCAAAGGTTTTAATTCACAAGTTGTTGATGTTGTTAAAAGCCCAGAGCTGGGGCACCGGATTCTGGCCCTGTTTTTTTGGGCCATAGTGGATGGCTTTGCAGAAATGAGTGGTTGTGTATGATTCCTGCAGGCATGATATTCAAGGCTGATAATGCGTGGTGTAACTTGGGGAGCTGTTCGGGCAGAGTTCAAAACAGGGATGTGTGAGATGAAATCTTGGGGTCTGAGGTTTTGTGTTTTCCCGAATGCGTAGCAAGGGTTCCCGTTTCACTCTGGGGGACTGGGGGTTGAGGGTGTGTTCGCTAGACGTTGCATTCACGGTCGCAACCGTTCGCAACCGTTCACAACCGTCCGCAACCGTTCGCGCGATTGCTATATGGCCGTGCCTATGGTAATTTCTGCAGCGGTGGTCATTTTTGGAGGTTTCAGACGTCTCGTTGCTTCGTTTCGCGTGGCAGGCGTGGCACTTCGTGACATTCAGACGTGTTTTGTAACGTGTCCTTTGTGTGGCAGGCGCAATATTTTTGCGACGTTTTCAGAAGATGTGTTGCAGTTTTCGTCGTCGTGTTGCGTGTTTTTTGCAAATCGCATTGGCACGGCTGCGTTAAATGGCGACAAGGTGCAAATTCCGTGGCAGGCGTTGCATTTTGTGACATGTGCTGAATTGACGGAAGCCTCGCACGAAACATCGATTTTGAGGCAGCAAAATTTAGAAGTTCCTAGGAAAACTCGTAGGAAATTGTCGATTTTGAAGCTACAAAGTGTGAAAATTGGAGGAAGTCTCGCACGAAATGTTCGTTTTGGTGTCTCTGGTTATCCCGTGGCTTCGCCGTATCTATGGGGGAAGCTGCAAAACCTGTCCTTTCGGCATGTTTCAAACTGTGAAAATTGGAGGAAGTCTCGCACGAAATGCTCGTGTTGGTGCTCCCACGCGTCTCGTCTCGAGTCTCTGGTTTTCCTGTGGCTTCGCCGTGTCTATGGGGGAAGCTGGACAACCTCTCCTATTCGAATGTGTCCAAGCAGGTTGTCATGTCGTTTTGCGTGGCAGGTGTGGCACTTTGTGACATTCCAACCTGTTTGATAATGTGTCGAAAATATCACAATTGGAGGACGTCTCGTACGAAATGCTTGTTTTTCTGCACCCACGTGTCTGGTTTTCCTGTGGCGTCGCCGTGTCTATGGGGGAAGCTCCGCACTCCACACTCTACACTTTACACTCCACACTCCACAATTTACACTTTAGACTCCACACTCTATACTTAACACTCCACACTTTACGCTTTGCACTTTACACTCCTCACTCCTCACCTGAGACTTTACACTCCACACTCCACACTTTACACTACACTCTACACTTTCCACTCCTCACTCCTCACTCTACACTT
>Ga0126342_10020809_pt1 | contig 10995 bp, 8 predicted proteins | sample Cyp1metagenome_FD_92528 | JGI IMG/M metagenome (GOLD analysis project Ga0126342, IMG submission 92528) | Coral microbial communities from Lord Howe Island, Old Settlement Bay, Australia - Cyphastrea 1 metagenome | ecosystem: Host-associated > Invertebrates > Cnidaria > Coral ... | reverse complement strand
CGACCGGGGTACGACAAAGCTCCATGCTAGGATTCTACGGGGAAAGGGTGTGCAGAAGAAGAAACCAACCATGTTCACTGTGGGAAGCTCAGCAAGCGCAACTTTTGTCCTACCAGTGTATATATATATTTGTAACCTGGGTACTAAATACAAAGTTTTTAAAGCAAAAAACAAAGCAACTAGCAAGCAACCATACGGGGGTCGTTTCGCATCATCCCAAATAGCTGTATACATACACAATACAGCAAACCCAATTGAATTGACTAGTGACAACAGAAAACAGCCCAATAGCTTCGACAAAATAAGGAACCCATAGAAACATAGAACTGTGTCTTCGAGGATAAGAAAAATTATAGTTTCCCCATGAAATTCCAGGTTTCCAGCCTTCTCAAGCCTTCCCAACGCATGGTTATATAATATCAAGTAACCCATATTTTGGGGCAAGATAAATCCACTTCCTCTAATCAAGTCAACACCAAAAAAAACGAGGCGACATGGACCCGGCTTGTCACACAGGAAACAGTTGTCTACCACTATTTGCCGCTACCGTCCACCACTGGACCGACTCGCCACACAGTTATAGTGCATACACTTCAAAAAAAACGCACATATATATATATATATATTTTTTATAAGTGCATATATATATATATGCACAACAAGATGTGTATATATATATATATATATATTATAATCATAGTATGATCATGTATTTATATGCGTGTATAAATATAATCATTCATTCACAAGTTGCCAGCTACTTGGATATGCCGGCCCCAGAAATGGTAGGTTGTTTTAATAACCAAATTGTGCTTACTAGTTAGTTCGCTACGTTGGTTTACACCTCCAACAGCTAGGCTTCATGGTACGTAGATCCAAAGTTAATAGGGAACTATAAACCAACTATAACCAACTAATTAGGGGGGAACTATCATCATAACATGACCCATTGATTCACAGGGAACCCAGTTAGATTAGGAGCGGCCTTAACGGGGCACCCACGGAGCCTTCCCGGGGCCCAGTTTGGTCGTCCTTGCTGTCCGCGGGGATCCCCTGCAGGTTCGGATTGCTGCAGCTCAGCCGTCCAGTGGAGGTGCCGTACCTCAGACAATGGGTGGTTTCGGAGCTTCCAAATATACATGCATATAACACATATACAAATATATATATATATTATGTAAATAAAAGTTTGTGTGTATATATATATCATATATATATATATATATATATGTAAATAAAAGTTTGTGTATATATATATATATATTCAAACGAAATATGTATGGATATATTGTGTGAGGAAGTGACTTGCGGGTCATCTGTTTGGCTCTGCCAATGGCCTGGTACTTTGGATGATTTCTCCATGGTGGACGAGAGCTGCTCGCAAGTCCCACCAACTATACTTGGTACTTGGGTGCACTTGGTTCCAAAATCTCCAGCTATAGACATGTGTATGTCTGTATGTCTGTCTGTATGTATCTTTGCATGCTTGCACGCATGTATAAGGTACACAGTATCTATGTGTGAGTACACATGTGTTTTGATGGAATTGGGTGGAACATAATTATGATATCACATGGCCATGGGTGGGTTCCTGTGGAGAAAAATGCATTTTTCTAGTTGGCTAGGGTAGTATATACCTATCATATGTATATCCCCTTGATTCAATGGATGAATTTCTCAGGAGGTTTCGGTTGACAGTATCTATATATATATATTTGACTTTGCTGGTTCTGAGAGTTCAGAAATAAATATGCATAGATGATGTCTATATAGGCACTATTGACACTATATATATATATCTATCTGTCTGTATTCAATGAATCTGTCCTTTAAATGTACAAAACGTGCATATCAAAGATATATTGAGTCATTTTTCAAATAGTGATGCATTAGGCATGATGTAGACATATTTTGATGCACATCTTAATGATATTCAATATGACAATATGGATGCAATTGAAATTTCAACTGGGGCTTGCATTGTCCATGAAACATGAAACATGTTATCAAAGTAGCAAAAAAACAAAAATACATATGTAAAAGGATTGTTTTATTGATGACACCTGAATTGTTGCTGCTTTGTGATGTATAAATATGATATAAATATGTTGTGCCCAAAATGGGAATGGATGGGAATGGGGTTTGCTGGGATTATTATTGATCATTATTGTGTATCATTCCCTCATTCCCTACTAAGCACAAGTAAGTCATTAGGTCAAAATATATCTTTACCATCTGGTTATTTCACAGTTTGCCATGGAAAGATCTATGATTTTCAATAGGTAAACCATCTATATCCTATTCATCCCGGGCGTGTTTGAAGGGAAACATCGTGGGGCACCGCCCGCCGAGAGCCCGGACGACCAACTGGGGTGAATGCGGTTCATCTCAGAAGCCTCGGCCGCTCAGCCGTAAAAAACAAAATGAGATTTGGCGTAATCCAATATATATTGATATATATATATGTATGTATGTATGTATGTATGCATGCATGTATGCAGGTAGGTAGGTAGGTAGGTAGGTATGTAATATATATATATATATATATGTGTGTTCTACAAATATACTATATGTATATGTATATATATATATATATGTATTCATGACCAGTTGCATTTGATATGTTGTTTCTACTTATATCTACTTATAAGTTGGTTCGTTTTTATTTAGGCATATGTATATATATATGGAAACATGTATATGCTAACCAATGGCAAATGTGCTTGAAACATGAAGATGTGTTGTGCTATCAAAGGTTCTATCAATTAAACATCGAAATCCCAACACCAGTGTTGCAACTTACCCCTTGGCAATCAATCACATCAATGGCAAAACCATTTATATTCCATGATTTTAAGATTTTAAAATTAACATCTCCATTTTGGTTCGGACTTCCCAGCGATGTTTGATGACACCAGAGGGTAAGTCCAATATGATCCCAGTCATATCCCAGTATTTTCCAATCAAACCATTTTAAAAAAACGGACTAACTGCAATTATGGTTCGAAGTAGCATTTTCCATTTTCCATCAATCAAACCTCAAGTTTTTTCCCATCTTCCTTCGTCCCAACTGTGGCTGCCACATGTTCTTGCATCGGCCGGGCGAAAGCCGTCAGGATTTTCTGCCCGAGGCTCGAGGGAGCCGTGGACATTTGTGAAATTGTGAAATAGTATATCCCATAGGACCCATGTATGGTATATATGCTAACATTTGGGGTATATTGATGGTAAATGTTACCATATATAGCATACATGGATCCGATGGGTATAGAATAGGTTGTAGCTGTAGCCTCTACAAAAAGCTATGGAAAGTCACCATCTTTAATAATTTTTTAATGGGTAAATCAACAAACTGAACGTGCCATTTTCAATAGCTATGTAACAAATTTCCAGGTAATTGGGCCATCGTGTGGCTTAATCTGGCTTAATGCGATGGATTACCCACCCAGTTAGGTAATCCCGTGGCTCCGAAAATGCTGTGAACCATCCCAACGAACCCGGTGGCTTGGCTGTATTATGAAGCTAAAATGACACCCAAATGGTTGGTTCTGGGATAATGTGGTTAAAACAATGCCATAAACCACCAATTTGGGAATGGTTTACGGTTTATACCACCTATTTATGGTGATTTGGGGGATGGTTTATTATTGTTTTACCCACATTAGATTTTTTGGGGTTTGCCTAAGTAATATGTGCTGACTATTGTTTACCAGACATATGCCTTGTTTGGTTTGACTAACCTTTCTGACCATCATGGTGAGTTCAGCCAGCGAGGCATCATTTTGGCCCAAGGACCCTCAGACTCAGTGGAAAACGAGGAATATAAAGCAAAGATCATCTACAATCATCTAGATCTATAATCTATAACCCCCATTCTATGATCTATAGCCTATGAATGTATTTGATCTACAATCAGTCACGGGATCATAGATGATCATTATTCTGATGTTATTAGATTATCATACCCTCAGGTAAACTAACATAACTATGGAAAAACACAATTTTTAATGGGAAGACTCACTATTTCAATGGCCATTTTCAATAGCTTTTAGCAAATCACATCCCTTACGAGCCCTTGTCATCACCAGGCCTTGACGGAGGCCATCTGGCGGTAGATCTCCATCGCTTCAAATGCCTTCGAGGTGGTGCTTATTTGGCCATGAAAAATGGCCTGAATCTTACGGAAAGTGGTGGTTTATATGGATAGTAATAAACCAAATAAACCACTATCCATATTGATCATTAATGGCCTTATGGATAGTAATTATCCAAGCCATTTATATGGTGGTTTATATGGATAGTAATAATCCAGTTTATTGTGATCCAAATTGATGTAAATTGTGATTTACCCTCTGGTTATGACTAACAGTTTGCCATGGAAAAACAATTTTTTTAATAGGTAAACCATCTATAGATGGACCATTTTCCATGGCTATGTTAGTCATAACCAGAAGGTAATGGAATTTAAAGGTGGTTCAATGGTCATCTATATATGGAATATACTATGTTTTTCGTTTTTTTATTTGACAGCCCACAGAACGTAAAAATCTTTCGCCGCTGATGGTTATTGTCACAATCCAAGGTCTCTCCAAGTCACGAAAGCTCCATCTCGCGCGACGTCCATGGGCACCAAAGGAGTCCATGACTGCGGAAAGGTCATTTCGGCGCCGTCTTCACCAGCTGACAATGAATCACATGTGAGAGAACTCCCATGCAAACCGCCTGATGTTCCAGGAACCGTAAAATCCATCCACCCAGAGGCAACTCTGGCCTCGGCATCGGAATAAGCATCCGCTGGAGCTTTGAGCGAAAAACGCTCGATGTTGAGTGCCCAACCTAAGGGACAATATAAGGGACAACTATGATGGGCTATGAAAAAACTTTGGTATTTGAAAAAATAATTGGAATAAAGAATTGTGGTTTAATGAAAAACATGAAGGTTATAATCCACCTGGATAATGATCGGAAAACAAGTGGATAAACAAAATAAAATCAATAACATGTATAATTAAAATGGAATATGTTGGTACGGTTAATGATGGCCATAGACGTCAAGAATGGGGTTTCCTTCCCCCGTTCATGTTACACACCCCCGAGAAAACGCCCCAGCAATATTTGGGACATTTAGGGATGTTTAATAGAAAGGGAGGGCAATACTTATATATATATATTATATAATATATATATATACTTGATATATCTAGGTACATGGATAATGATTGGTTTAAAAAAAAATATCTTTTGGCAACAGAAATCGTAATCCCAAGGAATAACCAAAAAAAACGGACTTTGTCAGTTATATTCCCATTTCTTCTGGCTGAAGGCCTGTCCTTTCATGCTTAAATCCATCAGTTTACGCTCGTCGATTGCCAAATGTGCCGGGAGAAACAACAACACACATATATATATATATACACATATTTGAATATATACATATGTGTGTGTGCAATCGCATGTAACTGTACATACATGTAAATGATCGTAGATAGATGGATGGATGGATAGATGGATAGATGGACAGATGGATAGATGGATAGATGGATAGATAAATAGATGGATAGATGGATAAGATAGATGGATGGATAGATAGATAGATGGATAGATGGATAGATGGATAGATGGACAAATGGATAGATGGATAGATGGATAGATGGGTAAGATGGATGGATGGATGGATAGATAGATAGAAATATAGATAGACAGACAGATAGATAGATAGATAGATATATACACCAGTTTTCGAATATTTTATAACCTACAATTTGCACAATAGACATATCAATTGTTCGCCCCAAAAAGGGCCCGGGCGGCGCCTTCTTCGCCATCACTGGATCCCATCCTTTGGCTTCCAATTGCTGCTGCACCTCGGTCGAAACAAAACGATCCAATGATGATTTGAACCGACAATCAGGATCTTTATATCATCAAAATGAGATTTTTTTTCAATATTATAGGATAATAGATTTTAAAATCTTATGATTAGATTTTTTATGGGATTTTTATAACTAGAATTTTGATAGGATTTTTGCAATTAGATTTTTTCAAATATCATCAAAATCGGAACATCATCCCACTTGATAGTATAATGGGACTTGAATCCCTAATGTAATTTAAGACTAAAACATGTTTAACTAGCAAGTGGTAAATTGGGAATAATATTGCTGATGCCATGGGAATCTAATCATCCCTAATATATGGTGTAGTTTGTATATTTGGGCTTAACCAGCAATGATGGATGGTAATGATGGATAACAATGGTGTTATAATGGGAATGAACTCCCACTTAGCCTGTGGATCCAAATGCATTCTTGAGAAGGGCTACAAACACCACCAATTCATAGCACAGTCTTCCTTAGAAAGTAAGGCTAGCTCATGCTAGACCCACAGGAGGCGAGACGAGGTCATGGAACACAGACCCTCTGACAATTTCACATAACTAAACTGGTGCATTTATGGATGATTTACCTAATAGAAAACATGTTTTTGTATGGCCATGTTAATTTACCAGAGGGCAATTTATTGCTGAATATGTTTGCTTCTACCCTCTGGTAAACTAACGTAACTATGGAAAATCACCATTTTGAATAGGTAAATCAACTATAAATGGGGTATTTTCAATAGCTATGTTAAATTACCAGAGGGTAGTGGTTGACATCATATCCTTTTCGAATATCGAACACATTCGAACCATCGACCACTGGGCCGGGACGTCTCCTGGGGCATCAGGGCGTTCTGCGCTTCATCCTTCTGCAACTTTTCCAATGCTTCCTGCAGACAGCTTGGGAGAAGAGACACAGATCACCCTCAAAAAACAACACAGTCTCAGATTCTTAGATTGTGGGCCAACCCAATCTTGACTGGGTTGAATCAAAGATAAGTGCAGCAAAAACAAATAAAGAATATTGACAGGTCTCCACACATTCCGCCATCGAACACAACAAGGAAGGCTTCCTGCAAATTAGCCTTCAACACAATTCAAAGAACTTTCAACAATCTTAGAAAAAAACACAAGGGCTCCTGGGGGTTTGTCTCATAGGTAACTGGGCCCCGGCGACTGATTCCATAGGAACCAGGCCAAATGGCGAGGAACCACGCATAGGGAATATGATAAACACTATGATTCTTTTGATGATAGCCTAAAATAATCGAAAATAAAACCGTGAGGCAACCAAAATATTGTGGCTCATAAACGTGCGAAGCTCTTCTCACGGTTCCACCGCTTTTCTCTCACGGTTGCACCACCTTTTCTCACGGTTCCAGCCCATTTCCTCACGGTTTCTTAACGGTTCCATATCATGTTTTTTGCAAAAAGGTTGATCTCAAAGCGTTCAGGACATATGTTATAAATTATAAAGCACTCACAAAATATATTCAAATTTATCTTGAACCGTGGTGCCTGGTTCCGATTTCAAACTCTGGTTGCCCGTGAGGCTGGTAAGTAGGCCAGTTCCTAATATACAAATAACTGGACGCGTTGTATATATATATATATATATAATAACTATATATATATTATATGTGTATATATATATATTAATGTATGTCTATAAGTAATATTAATTAATTACACGTGTTTCCTATTGTTCATCATTATTTTTTGGCCATACTTGAAATCGAGGAGAAACACCCGCCCTCACCGGCGCCTTGCCAGTGGAGGGCCATCCCTTCTTGGTGAACATCTTGCGCCCCGCGGCAGGCTCCAAGCCCCAACTCTCGATCGTGAAGCGCCTCAGCGAGTCTTGATGGGAAATCACTTGTAAACAGGGAATTGTTTAGCCACCAAACAAGGTTAATTTTATCCAATAGTGACTGGCTGGTGGTTTTTCACTCCCTGAGATAATATATATCTCTATATATACATATAGAATAATAATAAATATAATAATAATAATGATAATAATAATATATTGTAATATATATATATGCATATATTCATTTATATATATATATAGCCATTTGGGACGATCCAAAGTAGGATGGTAAACGGTAGTTCAATCCACCAAACACTTGTGGTGATTGTATCCTATAGGGTTGGGGTTACATGATGTTGCATGTATATAATGCTTTGAGGCCTAGCGATTTCATCTGGGACCACAAGACAACAGAAAACAAAACTAATTAAGAACAAAGCGAACAAAACATAATGAGACAGAGCAATGATTTGCATTTGGAACATTTGGGGGTCAAGGTGGGTTCCGTATTCCCACCGAAATATCCCGATAATACTTGTAGTCACGGAACCACGCCCACGTGGCGTGAGATATTGGTGACGGCCTCCTACCTGTTACCACAACATGTTGATGGGGTCATCAGTTCCACTGCAGTCTTGCTTGAGTTTAACTGGTGTTAAAACAGTTCCCTGTCCCAAAAATAAACGGCCCCCAAAACAATACTAGTTTTCATAGCCAATCTAAAGACTACAGTCTATAGTGGTTATTCTGTGGTTCCCACCTAAACGGCTAAGTGGTGTTATTAGTAAGAAGAAAATTAATTATGTCCGGTCTCCTGGCCAATCTGACAAATACTTAATACTTTGAAAAAAAAAACTTAGCTGATTACTCTAGTCTCTCTGTCATCTTTGTTCTCGTTCTGGCTCACTAACAAGGACAAGGTTGACCATGTGCCTGGGGAATTTTACCGGCAAAAATCAAGGTTTACCCTCCGGTAATGAAAGGTGGCTGGGCTGCAAAATTTCCTATGAATGGAAGCTTTACCTGGAAATTCATCTATCAATGGGGGATTTTCTGTTGCAATGTTTGTTAGATTGTACTGAGTCGCCAACTTTTGGGATGATTCCCGAATTCTATATCTCCAGCACCAGCCGACCTCGCTCCCAAGGACTATAGGAAGCGGTGGGGGCCTCTGAGGAGTTCGGGGTAGCGGTGCTGTTTGCGGCGGCCTTCGGAGTGCCAGCGAAGCCAAGAAAGGGCGCCGGGGCTGCATGTTCTTCACATTCGCCTCCATTTCCATCAGCTCCAAAACCATCACTGGCGTCGTGACATCGGCCTGTGAAGTCGATATTTTTTCCCAGCTATACACCCATCAGAAAAAATAGCACATCCCCATTCTATCCTACTATACGACGATACCACCATCTTTGCCAAATCTAAACAACATGTTTGAATAGCAATTAATATAACTGAAAACAGGGGTTACCGGACTACCAGAATGGATTATGATTACCTGTAGTTTAATATAACTCATTGGGGTTTCACCTCGTCATGGTGCAATCCTCCAAGCCACTCCGATGAACGCAGTTTGGACCCATCTTTGGCCTGATGTGGCGAATGGTGATTGAAGGCACTAAAGATCGCAGTTAAATGAGGGATCGCCGCAGCCAACCAGTATGCAACCAATACATGGAGTAATTGGAGTATCATCAGATCATCAGAATATCACTGGGATATACTTAGAAAATAATTACGTGCTATAGCCTGCAAAAGAAAAACATCTTTACTTGGAACCCTGCAACAACTAGCTGGTAGGTGAATGTTCCGCCAGCGATTTTCTGGCAAAATATGAATTCAAAGTTGACATAGTTAAGCCGCTAGAGATAATATCTAAAGATGCTGATCCAGCAAAACATGTGATGTACCCTCTGGTAAACTAACATCACTATGGAAAATCACAATTTTTCATGGGAAAATCCACTATAAATGGCAATTTTCAATAGCTATGTCAAATTACCAGAGGGTATACGGTATACATAGGACCAGGGCGATTTGACCTAGCAATAACTATAGTTGAACCAGCGATTCCAGCTGCACAAGGAGCTTCGATCCAGCCCCGGTTGACAGGGTTCTTCCAACATGGCCATGGTTGCCTTGCAAATATCCCAATTTATAGCACCATAGTCAAGTACTCATCCGGAATCATCCGCCGGTATTGTTGGCGGCCCATTTCAACATCTCCATGAAATATCCATGTTATCTCTACGTTGGCTATATCCCCATTCAAACCCGATCTAAACAAAACCAAGCCACAACAAATTCAGATACATAGAAAAAACATGCATTATATACAGTACATCACATTAAATCACCAATTATATTTTTGCTCTATCCCCGACGATTCGATTCTTACATCCCATCCCATCACCATGAATTTTCATCATCTCAACTTCATATTCCATTAATGTGGGAAAACAATGCCATAAACCACCCATTTGGGAATGGTTTATACCACCTATTTATGGTGATGACCGGGGTCTGATTAATTATTGTTTTACCAACATTACTTGGATTTGCTTAAGGCATCCCCCCAAAAAAAAACATAACCTCAATGAATTCCCCAAATGCTGCGTTTCTGCGGTAAGTCACATCACCAAAAAATCATCCGTTTGAAAACCCATTCTATCCCCATATAATCCCGATCCAATGATATCCCACTAAAAAAAAAACAAGCTGGTTGGTGGTTTCAACCCCTCTGAAAAATATTAGTCAATGGGAAGGATTATCCCATATATTACGGACAATAAAAAAATGTTTGAAACCACCAACCAGCAAGTATATGTCAGTATCCCAATCATCACACATGGCAATCAAAAATCCGGCATTGATAATCCGGCATATGTTCAAATGATATCCCAGCAACTTCCCAGCGAAGATCACCTCCAGTTATAGGTCTTTGTTCCCCACATTTGCCGGTTATTTTTCTATTAAAAACTTATAAACACTTCCATTTCAAGGGATCATGTCCCATAGTTCCAAGGATTTTACCAGCGGTAAACTCCATTGTCATTATAATTCCGCTAGATTGAAATAAACAACATCCCAAATATGTACATACTAAACATTATATATATATACCTGGGGTGGTGTTAGCATAGTCAAATAGTACTTTTTGTTTCTTTGAAGTTGTGATCTTGAACCTAAAAAATCGGCCATAATCACATGATTTATAGCGATTATCCATATAATCCATTATCAATGTAATCCCAAAACCCAAAAGCCTATGACCCATGGCAATTTTTCAATTCGTGGGATATTACTTTTT
>Ga0126342_10020808_pt1 | contig 10996 bp, 11 predicted proteins | sample Cyp1metagenome_FD_92528 | JGI IMG/M metagenome (GOLD analysis project Ga0126342, IMG submission 92528) | Coral microbial communities from Lord Howe Island, Old Settlement Bay, Australia - Cyphastrea 1 metagenome | ecosystem: Host-associated > Invertebrates > Cnidaria > Coral ... | reverse complement strand
TAGTCTCTATTAGTCTCTATTAGTCTCTATTAGTCTCTATTAGTCTCTATTAGTCTCTATTAGTCTCTATTAGTCTCTATTAGTCTCTATTAGTCTCTATTAGTCCCTTTTAGTCTCTATTAGTCTCTATTAGTCTCTATTAGTCTCTATTAGTCTCTATTAGTCCCTTTTAGTCTCTATTGGTCTCTATTAGTCTCTATTAGTCTCTATTAGTCCCTTTTAGTCTCTATTAGTCTCTATTAGTCTCTATTAGTCTCTATTAGTCTCTATTAGTCCCTTTTAGTCTCTATTAGTCTCTATTAGTCTCTTTTAGTCTCTATTAGTCTCTATTAGTCCCTTTTAGTCTCTATTAGTCTCTATTAGTCTCTATTAGTCTCTATTAGTCTCTATTCACTCTGTTCCTGAAGTCAAGGCTCATTCACAGCAACCGTTTTAGTTCAGACTGCAGTCTCTCCTGTCCATGAAAATCAGTAGAGAAACTTTGAGAAAACGAATCATCTTCACAGACTTCCCAAGTCTTGCAGCGTCTGTACCTTGGTCACTCTTGCCGATGTATGTTGTCCACCCAGTTGGCACACGCTTTGCTGGTACTCTGCAGTTTAGTAGTCCTTCACAGAGCGAAGAGAAAGAGAAGTTAAGGATGGGACTTTCAAGATCAACGAGATCAAGCCAGTCCAAGCAAACCTCAGTTTTCAACATATTGACTCGCTCCAACATGTTTTGTTCAGTAAGAGAGTTGATCTGTCCACAAACTGTCGAGACCTTGGGGGGGCAAAGAGGCTGGCACAACTCACATCTCAAGACAAGTCACAATTGAGAAGTCTAGGGCAAACCAAGTCTTCAAATACTGCACGCTAGCCTCAGTGGACGGAGACTTGACCAGGATTGGTTTCTCAGCTTCTGATGACAACTGCGCAAGACAGGCAGGGCAAGCTCGACGTGGAGACATCTCCACTGACCCATCTGGGCGTGCGAAGCCCCTCCTTAGTGTTTCGAAGAAAGTGCAAGCCAGGCAAACACTCTTATTTCAGTTTGGTGACAAGTAAAGAACTCTGGCAGCAATCAATTCTTCGTAAGCAGGACCCAGAGGACTAATCTGTAGGGCCTAGAGTCACAAAAAAGCATAGACCCCAGATTCGTGGGCAGCACTTAAATGTTCTTTGTATCGCGCACAGCACTCTGACACCAGCACTGCAGCAGCACCCTGCAGCAACACCCTGCAGCGGCACCAGCACCCAAGAGCGCGCTGCAGGGCCAACAACAAGATGTCATAATTTTCATCTTGCTGAATTATATAATGATTTCAGTTTAAATGCAAGTTCAAAACTGAGCTCCAAAGTGCAAAAAGCACCTTGGCAGCAGCACTTTGGCAGCAGCACCCTGCAGGGGGGCCCAGCAGTGGCACCAGCAACCAAGCCCAAAAGCAGCACTCTGACAGCAGCACCTTGCAGCGGCACCCTGCAGCGGCACCCCCTGCAGCGGCGCCCTGCACAACCAAGCCCCAAAGCGCAAACAACGCCAACACAGGCACCCTGCAAACATCCGACAGCAGTACCTTGCGGCACCCTGCAAGCGCTGCCCTGCAGCAGCACCCTGCAGCGGCACCAGCAGCCAAGCTCCAAAGCGCAAACTGCACTCTGACGGCGGCACCTTGTAGCACAGCGGCACCCTGCAGCGGTACCCGGCAGCAGTACCCAGGAGCGAGCGGCACCAGCACCCAAGCCCCAGAGCGCTGACAGCAGCACCCTGCAGCAGCACCCTGCAGCAGCACCCTGCAGCAGCACCCCGCAGCAGCACCCCGCAGCACCAGCACCCAAACTCAAAAGTGCGCACAACACTTTGACAGCGGCATCCTGAAAGCAGCATCCTGCAGTGGCACCGTGCAGTGGCACCGTGCAGGCACCAGCAAAGCAGCGGCACGTGCAACCAAACTCCCAAGCGCAAACAGCATTCTGACAGCAGCGCCTTGCAGCGGCACACTGCAGCGGCACACTGCAGCGGCACACTGCAGCGGCACCAGCATCCAGAGCGCAAACAGCACTCTAAGACAAGCACCTTGCAGTGGCATCCTGCAGCGGCACCAGCAAGCAATATGCAACTCTTCTTATACTTGAAGTAAGAACCCCAATAGCTTTTGACAAGATCCGGCCGTGTGTATACGGATCCTTTTGACAAGCATCAAGAAGTTCATGCCGAGATCTGACGTCCAGAAAACCCGCAGGATCCAATTGATGATCGCCCAGCCCTCTCCTTGTGACAGTTTTAACCAACGTGGCTTGGTGCAAATGAGACAGGCAGGTCAACGTTGAAACGTGAGAATTAGGTGGATGCCGGCCTTCATCAAGAAGCAGTTGCAAAGGTATTAGGACAGCGTCACAAGCCTTGGATGCTTCACAGGGTTTCACTATGTTTCACTGCTCAGTGGAGCCTTGACGACTAAAAAAGCTGAAAAATTGTGCAAAGAACAGGATAGAACGAGCTCTTCGGAAAATGCAGACGTGGCACAATAAAAATCGCTGACAGAACATCCCATGCGATTCGACCTCTGGATTGAGGTGTCATCATCAACGGAGCCAGACGTGCTGAGAGGCAGTCCTTGGCACTGGCCCCCCATCAGAGACAAACAGAGACAGGCCACTGGCAGGCATGGAAGGTGTTTGCTTCGCCAAAGACCAAGCTCTGAAGGACGCATTGCGGTGAACCATTGAAGCCAAGAAGCAAGTTCTTCTTCCTTGTGCGAAGCGGGAATGAGACACGGCTGGATGTAAATTGAATGTTTCACTTAGTTACTAACAGTTAGTTGTTCTTTCCCATGGGGCGCATTGTTGGAGAAATCCTTTTAGAGGATCTTGTGTCACCTTCAAATACCAGTTTACCAGGCACGTGAACTGAAGAGAGATAATGCCATCTGAGAAGCACTCTCACCATCCATATACCTGGCTTTTCAACATCATAACATATCATAACCACCTTTCCCAGTGCACATGTCCAATCATGTCAAGCCATGTCAAGTTGAGAGAGCTAGAAAGAATTCTTGATCCAAGGCCTGAGTCTCGAAGTGTTTGTTGGCCTTGGCCGCAGACCAGTGACCAAAGTGTGAGGCAGTGGATGTGTGGTGCTTCTGTCCATGGTCAGCTCTCAAAAGATTTCAACGAGTTTCAACAGAATTCATGCGACTGTTTTCAATCCTGAAAATTATGCAGGGCACATGTCTCGTGGATGCTCATGAATGGTAGCGATCGCAACCTGTCTCGACCAGTCCTGCCAGAATCGGGACCGATGTGTTTCGTTTAGAGACTTGGACTTGAAACAAACTCCAACTAATGCCATGGACTGTTTGTGCAAAGAAGGACCTCATTTGCACATTGTAAACTAGTGGCAGCACCGATAATAGCCGAAGAAAAGAGCTTTGGGTGACCAGCCTCGCGTATCCGAAAGTCGGCCTTGTCCGGCAATGGTCGAAAACCTCGTCATTCTCAAGATGTAGAGCTATGCCAGCTATGCAGAGTAAAGATATGTCAAATATGTGAGACAAGTATAGACAAGTCAGATATGTCACGGCTCAAAAATGCCCGTGACATCCGTGACACGAAGCCTCGGATCTTTGTCAAATCTGTTGCTCTTGGGCCTGCACTTTGAACACTGAACTTATGGCTATGACCTTCACTCGGACGATGTGGTGATTCCTTGGAATTGCAAAAATAAAAAGAAAAAACAAGAAAAAGCAGTTGATTTTTGTTTGAAAAAAGGGCTGATTTCCGCTGGACAAGATAAGATAGTTTGCCAAAAGAGTTCGTTCGAATATGCAGTGATTAGATGCCTGACGGCCTGAACGCATGACGAACGCTGTTGTACGGGCTCATGAGCGGATCATGTGCAGCCAAGGTGCGCTGCGCTCGGACCCCTCTCCAGCCGAAACGAAGTGCAGGGTCGTACGCTGCGACCTGGCTGCTCGGGCCCTGGAAAGTCGTCCGAAACCGAAGCAGTGGCGAAGTGTGACACAAAGACATGTCCGGTGCACTCTTCTGCCGCATTCGGTAGCTGCACAGCCTGGACCTTCCACGATTTCAATTTCACATGTTCGTTGGGCAATTCAAATGGGTCACATGGGTCACATGGAAGGCAGGAAGGCAGCCATGACATGATTCTCGAATAGCTGATACTGGCTCTCTCCCCCTCAGACTTTGGTGCACCTCTGAGGCATTTTCATGACCACCTTGCGCTGTTTCCTGCACCAAGAAAAACGTCACGCTATGGACTCCCTTGCAGCTAACAAGTCGGCCATTTTCTCATAGCTTTTCATGAAGAATGCTACGTGGAATACGTATGTGCAGCTGGTCAAGAGCTCACAATGGGCCCAACTGCTGTCCCGCAACATTTGCAGCTTGCTGATGCTCTTCTCCTCAGTTGGAATCATGCCCAGTTCACACTACCGTTGGAGCTGCTTCTTTTGGCATCACAAGCATGCAACCTACAACAGAAGCAGATCCCGGACATGTTCAGTTCAAGTTACATGGCTGCTTCGCAGGCACTGAGCGAGATCTTGGAGGGCCTTCTGAAGGCTCTCCTGCAATAAGGAGGTCTCAGCCAGTGGAAAGCACCTCAATAAGGAGGCTCTCAACTTTACAGAGCTTGCCTCGAAGTCGGAATCGGCTGCCTGTTGAACGAGTTTATACGTGTGTCCAACAATGTTGACTGAATCAAGCAATTTAATCAATACATGCGAATGATCTGGTTCAGATATGTTTAAATGGTGTCCAAACAAAGCCTGCCTGCATGCTGACGGGGTCTTGCTCTGCCATGGGCCCGGGTTTGCAAAGTGGCTGGGTGTTTCCGTGAGGACCCTACTTTGTGCAGGTGAGGACACTACTTTGTGCATTTGATCTTTCTCTCGTGTCAGAGAGGGTGTTGTGCAAGGTGCAAAGCATGCCGCCATCTTAGTTTCTGTGAACGTTCAACATGACGGCTGTGAAGCCCCCTTAAATTCCGGTGCCATGCAGAGAATCCAACTTGCACATCCCTCAGCATCCCTCAGTTTGCAAGGCCAGAGAATGCCACCTGGATGTGCCAAGCCCTGGTGCCCTGAGGTGCCGGACAGCTTTGAACTTGTTGATGATGTCTTTCAGGATCTTGTTCAAGGCATGGCCTCGCGTCACATCTAGAGTCCTTCCAAGGATGGTGAGTTGATGTGGTTCGTTCTGATTCAGAACTCGCATATCATGTACTTTCAGATGTGACACCTGTGATCTCTGCAGATTCATCAACCGTACTTGATTGTACCGCAAAAATCAACGAGATCAGTGTCTCAATCTCGCCCTCGATGAGGCCATCACCCATGTGCAAAGAGCCATTTGCATAAGGCGGTCCATCGTGCAATGTAAAGCTGCCGTTCGGATTGGGCATTTCCTCGTCGGCAAGGTGGGAAGGCAAGCAGCTTGTAACACATTGTCACTGAGCGTCAGAGTAACACAAAGTTAACTCCAGAACAACCATGAACTGCTCCAGAACTGCCTGCAATCTCTCATAGATCTTTTCAGAATCCCAGAACTCTTGGAGTTCAGGCCTTAGGTTGGCTGAAAGGATCCGGCAACGAGAAGCAAATGAATGGGAATGTAATGGGAACCAATACAACTGGTCAGACTTTGACAAATTTGACAAATCATTTTTGCATGCCAACAACATTTACAACATTTGCAGTACATCCCACACCCCATGACAAACAAGGCATCCTGATACTTTCAAGTGCCTGACTCTCGCTTCTTTGCATTGGCTCTCTGCGAGAATTTTGTTGATGGAAGCAGCCTCAACAAACTCAAAGAATGCCTGGATTCAACTGATTCAACTCACGCAAGCCAAAAATTCTGCGCTCAGCCATGTGTCTCTTTGTCCAAATTCTTGGCATCGAACACAGTGTCCTTGTAAACGTCGCCTGTTCCGCAAATCTCAAACGCACAATTCAAAGTTTCAGCATTTTCAGGAAAGACCCAGTGTCTGAACATGGTTCAATATGACTCCTTTGCTGACCAGTCTACTATAGTCTACTGTTGAAAGTCTTGAGAAGTGTGTCACTGTTGGGGCGTACACTTCCTGTCCGAATCTGCCACTCGTACCCTTGCAACAAGGCCATAAAATGACAATCCACAACGGAGGCACCTGAATTGCCATCATCCTTCGCGCGGCATAGCACCTCCGAAGACTAAGGCAGTTGATTCAGCCACACTTGTTGGAAACGCATCAAATATAGTCGAATCTGCAAATCCTTGGGAGCTGACAAGGCGTCTGGATTTGCCATGTTTCTTTGCAAGGCCGATGAAAAGCCTCACAGAGTTGTACATACCTGCCTTGCAACCGGCCCTGCCAGTTGTTATCCAGGAGGTTATCTAGAAGGGTTAAACAAATTTGGTCCACAGGCTCTCTTTTGAGCCGTTCTAGGAGTAAAAGACATTCATTCCATGTGTTGTTCACGATTGCCTACGCACATCAAAATCACAAGCCAGCTCAAGTGCGTTTAGCAGACAAAGGGACAAACAGAAAGGGTCACAAATGGGCACAAACAATTGTTGCATGACACTACTTCCGTACTTGCGCAAAAAGTAAGGTTGCGACCCTACACCGGCAGGGGCCTCATGTGATGGTACGTGACTGCTGGTATAACACTACTTCCATTGATGGTGACCGTTTCAAGGTTCGCAACAAAAAACACAGATGCTATGCGTTCAATGTGAACTCATGTCTCTCCTCACAAGAACATAATTCAAGGCTTTAGACCTCTGGGGCACGCACCCAGAAGCAGCTCCCAAAGTTGGGGCTGGCCACGGCTGCTAAAGCATTTCGTTGCCTCAGGAAATGGTCTCGTTTGCCTTTCTCCACAAGTCCCAGATCTCGGTCTCATGGCCTGGGAAAGAACCGCCCTTTGTGCACAATCAGCTGAAGCTGCCTGCAACAAGTGAAGTGATTACAGATGGTTTTTCATGTTTCTTCAAACCTTTGCAGACACCCAAATGCTAATGCGTTGGGTATTCAGTGCCTATTTCTGCCTTGCAATTCAACAGTTCCTGGCACAAAGTGCTACAGTTTCTAAGCAATAAACTGAAAAAACTAATCAATCATGCCGACAACAATGATGCCACATTGGAATGCAAATCGGATGATGAATATTCGACAGAAACACACATTCCTGTAAATCATGGGAACTGAATGAACAAATGTTTCACACCGAAGAAATCCCATGCATCCAACAAAATTTCTCCTCCAGCAGGACGCCTTGTATGTTCCACAACACGCATCCAATTTAAACGAGAAACCAAAAAATGTGACTATTGTGTATTATATATATATATATATATACATATGTACACCATGTATTTATTTATATATATATATATGTATTTTTTTATCTATCTATCTATCTATCGATCGATCGATCGATCGATCCATCCATCCATCCATCTATCCCGTATTGTGATCCACATATTGTCTTGACTATGTGTATCTGTTTGCAAAAAATGCAGATGAAACATTTTCCGGAATGAATTCAATTGCAACATTTTGTGTCTGAGGGCAGATCACTGATCGAGGCACAGGCCCATCCTCATTTAGCCCCAAAAACAATTTCAGCATGGAACTGATCAAATAACCACTTTGTAAAGCGGATGTTCTGTTCACCAAAAAAAATAAGGTCCGTGCATAAGCCACAGCAGCCATCATATTTGCATCCCAGACACCCTGGCACAAGCAACTCAAAGCGGCAAAAACAAAAAATTGTCTGGCAAAAATTGAAAATGAGACAATGCGCAAAATACCATCAAACTGACAACAATTTCGCAAGGTTCGCCGGTTTGAACTCACAAATGCCATTGGGCACGCGAAAAACCAAAAGACACATATATCAGTGCAGCACAAACATGGTATGCAACGCATCCATTCTGGATTACATATCAAAAACATGTTGTGTCATCTGAAGAACTGGCACAATTATCTGCCAAAGTGGGAAGGCGGAGAGCACATAAGAACGCATAAGAATGTAAATCCCATTTTTGTGTAGAAAACGAACAACAAATTTTGTTTTTGAAGATAGGGCAGCGAGGAACATTCGAAGGGTGAACACAAAAAATGTTGCTATATAGTTGTTGACTCGTTTGCCGCAACAAACGTGCAAAGTCGGAAGATGGCGTTGTTTCTGCAGTGGATAATGGTGCATTAACCACATGATTGGAGGTTTTCAATAAAACGACCCTAAGCAAACCAAAACGATCGAAAACCCTTGTGATCATTTTCTCCCCCAAAAAAGTGTTCACATTAGGGGTCTTACGGTAAGAGTTAAGGCCGGTGCTTGATCAGGGTCTTCAATCTGGTTTCCGGCGTTTTTCCGTGTAAGTTCTCAAAAAACGGGTTTTTGTGTTTTGTCCATATGCATTTCGACTGCGCAGGTTTGCACAAAATTGTTGTCGTGGTCCTGGGGTGCGGCATATTTTGTGTAATTTTTCGCGTAAAATGGCTGTTGTGCGATGTCCAAGTGCATTTCGACTGTGCAAACTTTTACACACTGTGGGTCGTGGTCTTGGGATCGGTCCTCCTCCTCCACATCCTCACCCTCAACATCATCATCTTCCTTCTCCTCAACGTCATCCTTCTCAACATAATCATTTTCCTCCCGCCTTACATCATCATCCTCAACATCATCATCCTCCACGTCATCTCCCGCAACATCATCATCCTCCACCTCCTCTTCCGCAACATTGCCACCCTTTTCATCATCCTCCCCATCATCATCATCATCCTCAACATCATCATTTTCCTCCTTCTCAACATCATCATCCTCCACATTAACATGTTCCATTCACCTTCCTCATTATCATCCTCATCCTCATGCTCCTCAACATCATAATGCTGAACATCATCCTCCACCTCATCTGCCTCAACATAATCCTCCTGCCCCACATCATCCTCAACATCATCGTCCGCAACGTTGCCATCCCCGTCATCATCATCATCATCATCATCATCATCATCACAATCATCAACAACATAATCATCCTCAACACTATCATACATTAACCTCACACACATGGTATGAGAAAAGTATTGGAGCGTTTTAACGATGTGGTAATCAACGCCTTGATTGAAGTCTCAAAACCTGGGAGTTTTAAAACTCTGCGCGTGCAGCGTAAAACACAAATGCAAGGCACTCCAAACATAAAAGAACAATTCAAGTGTCCATGAACGGAAGTTGAAAAATTAAAACTCGCTCAACCTCGCATTCGAAAATAAGAAATCATTGGATCTCTTCAAACGCACGTGCATCTCAAACTTGTTCAGCGATAAGCCGTGCTGAGGAAAAATTTGCAAACATTAAAAATCGCAATCCGCATGAAATGAAATAAAATGCACTTGATCACAACTGGCTGTCGAGTGGAATTCAAAAGGCGAACTTTTTCGATCTCGTGCTTTGACTCGAGTCGGGGGAAGTTGTCCAAGGTGAGCCACATGTTCACGGCTCAATAGTTTCATATCAAAGGACGCATTCGGTTTCGATCCAACTCAAAATTGAACGAAATCACCGCAGGTTCAGATCGAGGAACTTGAAATGAAAAATTTTCCGGAGATGATAAAATCAGATCACACTCACAGAAAACATGTGGTTCAAAATTGAAGTTCCCCAAAAAAAACAGAAACCATAGCGTCATGAAATAAATTAAATGAGTTCGATCTCCTTTCAAAAAGATTCTCACAGTGCAAAACCAAATGTCAAATCACCAAGAGGTATGCACAAATCAAGAAAGGTTCAAAAATTAAAAACACGATTTCGTTGTGTTCACAGTTGGGTCACACAGTTACAATCTGGCATATCTTCCAGACAATTAAGTTGAGTGGACACTTGCGCGTGGTCGCTCTTAAATAATCACGAGACGCAGCACGCGTGCGTTACGCAGGCTTCACCAGAGTCCTAAAAACAGCGGGATCTGCAAGCAGAACCCTTACAAGCATCCTGGGTGAAATTTCTGATTAACAATTTTGGACATTTTTTCCACATGTCGTGGCTAACTAGACAAAATCGGCTCCTTCAAGGCAAGACATCACCAACTTGATATCTCCAGGTGTTCGAATGCCATGGCCCACCTGGCCGCCAAAGAGTTCACAAACCACATCCGGGCGATACGAAGGCCACGCGATTTGAGCACACATCAGCCAGGAGTCACATCCAGGAACCACACTTCTCATAACTTCACTGCAGATAGAAACCCGGTTTGACTTCTAGGAGGCTTTCAAGATGCATTGAAAGGACTGGGAGAGTTCCACCATAGGGCTGGAAAGGACATAGCGAATCCGCTCCATCTGCCCATTGCCGCCTGCGCGCCAATGGTCTGATTCATGGCTCATGCAGCATGTCATCCAAAGCAAGGTGTAGGAATAGCACCCACTCAACTGATTCCAACTGCCGCACAGATGAATTGGCCTAGCGCAGCCACCACGCATGCACTGCCTCGAAGTTGGAACGGCGATACCTGTGGGTCAGCTTTAGAACCACCACTACGAGGCAGTCCTCATGATGGAGAGCTGTCTGTTCTACATCACATAGTCTCCAGTAAGACCAATGTGATGTATTTCGATGAAATTACCGATAAACCATACGATGCAGAATCACCAGATAAAGAAGATACGCGGTGGATACCAAATGTCCCAATCGCATGAAGGACACCATAGTGTACAGAAGCAGCAGAGATCAAACACCTCAAGCTTCACTAGAGAAGAAACACTTGCCGATAGAGTATTACGTTCTCGATATAGTACCAGGTCATCAGAAACGATGATGACCACTGACCACACCAAATAATACGAGGGCAAATCCAAAGTTTGCAGGTTGAGTATGGTCATACAGAGGAGGCCCGCACATGCGAAGCCTGATTTCAATTGACTTTCCGGCCCCAGAAATGGAACCTGAAAGCGCACATGTGGTATCAGCTGTCTCCGTTCCCTAGCTCCAATGCGGCGATTG
>Ga0126342_10020807_pt1 | contig 10996 bp, 11 predicted proteins | sample Cyp1metagenome_FD_92528 | JGI IMG/M metagenome (GOLD analysis project Ga0126342, IMG submission 92528) | Coral microbial communities from Lord Howe Island, Old Settlement Bay, Australia - Cyphastrea 1 metagenome | ecosystem: Host-associated > Invertebrates > Cnidaria > Coral ... | reverse complement strand
TGGTTCATTGGGGTTAGATTCTTTAAGGCTGAAATTTGCCCTGGTTCGCATTCTTTAAGAGGCTACCAGTGGTCCCTTAAAGATTCAGGGGTCAGGGTCGGAGGCCGAATTGCAAGGGGGATAAAAAAATCATTGAATGTGAGGAACAATAATGTAGGAAACATTTTCTTTGGACATCTTCGATTCAAATGAACACGAATTGTGCGTTGCAACATTGGAACATTTGTCACATTTGCAAATGATCCGCATTGATGTGTGATTTCTCAGCCATATGGTCCGGCAAATGAAGAAATGTGTGTTTGCATTGTTTGCATGCGTATTTGCGAAGGATTACGGTTCAAGATCACGTTGGCAAAGTGACACCCCGCCAAGATGGTGAAGGCGGATGCCAGAATTGCACTGTGTCATTGCTGTCTGCAGAAGGATGGAATCGAAGGTGTCGTTGTTTCGTTGTTTGTTGAAAATTGACTGTGAACCGAAGGTGAAAACTTATGAATTGCGGTCAAAGACTTCGAAAGAGTTGCTGAAGGACCAAAACAAATATATACAACGATTTGTTTTCAAATGCAGCAAACGCAATGAATGAATGTGTGTACCAATGAGATGTCAGATCTATTTGGTTGATTTTGAATTTCATATGAATTATTTGGGTTTGACACCTTTGGTTACGGCAAAAAAAATGCTGGCGTAACCACCAAAATCAGTTCAGATATCTAAATTTAGAGTAAACCTGTGTTTTTGCACAAACGTTTTTTGCAATGGAAATCATACTGTGAATTTTTCAAGTGGGGAACTCGCAAAAACAGTTGCCCCATCGCGAGGAACTTGATGATATGAAGTCTGAACTGGCCCAGCTGCGGGTTGCAAAGGTGTGTGGTTATGGCGTTGACTATTCCACTGATAGTCACTGATAGTTTGATTAGTTAGTTGATCATTGTGAGCAAATGCCTCAAAGAATTGAATTGGTTTCATTGTAGAAATTGTGTTGTTTCGTGCACTGTGCGAAGGTGTCTGGAGGAGCAGCATCAAAACTTGCCAAAATCAAGGTGCATTGTGTTGCCAATGATGCAACCGTATTTTGCAGGCGTCCGGATGATTTTCATATGTAAAACATCGGAGATGTTTTTTTTTGTTTGTGCAGGTTGTCAGGAAGAACATTGCGCGCATCTTGACTGTGTACAACACCAAACAGAAGGCGGAAGCAAGGAAACAGTACTCAGGCTTGGCATATGCAATGGTATTGTTTGCTGTGGAATGGTGTTTTGGAATGGACCAGGGGTGCCACAAGTCGCAGACATCACTCGGCCATTTTGGTGATTGGGAGTACTCCAACAAACATCAAAAAATCAATTTCTCTGGGGTGTTGGAATGACTGGTGCACCATTGCTGCACAAATCGAAGGCAAAAAGTATGTGCCTTTGGATTTGCGCCCAAAGAAGACCAAGAAGATCCGTCAAGCGCTGAAGGCGGAGCAGAAGTATGCGCAGCTTGGACTCAAAAACGAACACACAACCATGAAACGTCATGAAAACGTGATAAAAGCGACATGAAGAACCATGAAATCGCCACCAAAAACGCTATGAAAAACATCATGAAAAATCGTCTGTAAATTCAGTGTAGATTCAGGAGCATTGGAAACCTGGAACATGTTTCCTGCGCCCAGGAAGACTGCCCGAACGAAGAAACGTGAAAGCAACTTTCCAATGAGACGATTCGCCGTCAGCATGTGAACTCCGATGACCAAGATGGGGTTGGCCAGATCTTGCAACCAAAAAGTGGATCGCTGCTCAAATTTGGCAGTTCTCAAGCTTCAACTTGGGTTAGAGTCAGGGGGAACATTTGCAGCTGTCTGAGTTCAGTTTTTGTTTCATGCAACAATGCTCCAGCATTTGCAAACTACAGTATGCACTGCGAGTATCTGCTCCGTTGCATTCCGAAAGCTTTTCGAGCCAGCATTGGCCGACCCCAACAACTTGCAGGCACTGTTGACATTTTTGATCCACTGTACCTGTCCGCTTTGTCAGTGGCAAAGCATTTGTTGAACCATGTTGAACCTCAGGTTCGGAGTCATTTGCAGCAGTTGTTTCCACATCAGCAAATGTACCTTGGTTCAACTCAGTGCTCGACAGGCCGGTTTGAACGGCATGGAGCTGCTGGTTGAGGGTCGGCAGTGGCTGAAGGCCGCACACATGGTTGGCATTTGTTTATATAAGGGGTAAACCGCGGTAAACCTATCAGATCCAGATGAATTGTAAGAATTTTGTAAGTCATTGTAGATATGACAGATATGAGTCCCACACAACATGATCAAGATGTTGCCAGGAAGGTGAGCCTCCTCAAGCTGTCTTGCAAGAGGTTCAGGAACAACTTCAGGTGGGTTTGGAACAGCATGAAACCTCCAAAATGCACTTCTTTTTCATCTTTTTCCATTGCCTTGTCAGGGTGAAAGCAGTGAAAAGAGGTCTGCATGAATGGCAGGAAGAAAGGATAAGCAAAGAATGACACGGAGATGGCTACTGACCAGGCCCTGACCACATGGCACATTTTGCACAAATTTTTTGTGGCTCAAAGCCCATGCGGTGACTCTTGAATCGGATGGCCGCTGGCCCCTGGCCCGGTTTCACTCTCAGACTTGAAGCCTATCCAAAGGGGAAGCATTTATGAAGAAGTGTGGGAGATATTTGAAGGACCCAGAATGGAATGAAATGGAGAGATGTGGTGTAGTGGCTGATGGAAGCAGAGTGGCTTCGAGGCCCTGTTGACGAAGAAGTGCCTGCGTTGCAGGCTTCAGGCAAGATCGGGAGACAGATCTAAGAGATGTTTCTGTTCAGTCTTGGATCCTTTCGCATTGCTGAAGTTTGATAGCAACTGGTTCATACATGACAAGTTTGCTTGTCTACTCCTTTCTCTTTCGGCCTGTTTGTGGCCACGAACTCATCAATGGTTTGCAGATTTGTGTTTCCAGATGGATTACTTATGTGATGGAAAACACACACACATACACAAAGACAACATTGTATATATTGTACGTATATAAAACCAGGTAAGGTAGGAGCGAACAGAGGGAATGTCATTCATACTTTCATACTGACCTATGCGTTATGCCAACTCATGCCAATTTACTATGCTATTTATAAAGGCAGTTCAAACAAATGTTATCGCTTGCCTCCATCCCAGCAAAGCTGGAAGGCAACATGGACTCCCTTGTGTTGAGCCACGAGGTGTGCCCCTGTGACTTTGTCCAAGATGTCCAAGTCAATCGCTGCAATGCTTTTGTCAGAACTTGGTATTCTTGGTATTCGCATTCTTTATATAGACAATTTTTCTCGCAAAGTGAACGAAGCACTTGTTTGATGCAAACCTGAAGGTGTTGACCTGATTGGAGTTTAATACAGTGTGGTTGAACATAGCATCAATCTGCAGACTGTGTTTGTAAGAAAACACTTTGACGTGTTGTCAGGAAAATGGTAGCCTGCTGAGCGGTGCTCCCACTGAGTAGAGGGAAGCTATGGGAAGCTGTTTGCCGTTGTACAAGTCTTCAAGCGCGACTAAAAAAGTCCATTGGATGTCCATGTTCCTTCAGTTGTCCCAGGTGAGAAGAAACGCTCAGCCGACAAGAAAACACACAAGCGCAGGTGTGCCTACTGCAGACTGAGTTGGAATATCCCTTGATCTGCTGATACATGAAAAGGTTGAACAGGACGTCACCAGTTCAGAAGCCTGACATGTCAACAGTTGCGGATCTGTGGAAGTGTTTCATAACTTGCACCATGTTTCACACCTTTTCACACCGTGTCAAGCTTCAACTTACACAGCTTGATCATGGCAGGTCCAAGGTCACCGTGCTGAAGGGTTTGCAAACGGGCGAGGCGCCTGTTTTAGGAATTGGAGTGCTGCTGAAAGATCCCGACAACCGCCTGGCTTTTTCGATCTTCGCTGAGTCCGCCGCGGTCCGTCCAGGATTCCATTCGGGTTGCTGCGAAGCAGGCGCTGCAGCAGTTTGGTGACACCTTGGATGAGTCACCTGGTTGCACAGCCTGGCCGCTGTGCATTGACAGCTTTAAAAGGCTTTAAATGCTTTAGCAGTTTCAGCTTGTTGCTAAGGCAGGTTATATGAAGGTATACGGAGTATAGGGGAAAAGTATGAGTAATATCTCACCATATGCAATGTGGGTCCAAGTGATTTGGTTTTTATTTGATTTGGATGAGCAGGGTTCCTTTGCTAATCTTTGCTATCCTAAAAGAGCGGTGCATTCTGCATCATTTCACACTCTGGTTGCAGCTCAGGCCTGTGTCGGTGGTGAATCTTGGTAACGTGCTTCCCTAAGGTTTGCTTTTTGCAAAGCGCTGGAACGTACTTCCAATGACTTTGCCGCTCTTTCCCACATTTTCTTGCTTTCCTGAAACCACTAAAGCTTTGGAGTTTAATGGAGTTTATAAACTTGCCTGAGGTCATTAATCAGATTGATTTGTGGAGGACCTTTCTTATTTTTATTTTTTCGTTTCCTTTTTCAAATCTTGTATCTGTAAGTTGAGAAGAAAAAACGCATCTTGGCCCGCGAGGAAATACTTGCCGAATGTTCGGCCGCACTATGCCGTGAAGTGCTGCCCAGATAAGCAGGTGTGACTGATTGCGATGAGTGGAGTAACATGCTTTCCTTTCTCGACCTTCATTTTCTATGATCCTTTCATTGTAATCCTTTCTGTTTGGACCCTGGTGCTGCGTTGAGCTGTCATACTCCCTCGCATTTTTGCGTCATTTATCTTACCAAAAGACTCATTATGATATTGTCGAAATTGTTTGATATTGTTCGAATGTCTTTCCAAGTCTTTTGTTTTTGGCTTTCTGCCAATTTTACCGTGTTTGGGTGTGCATACTGTATATATACACACGGTTTCTTATTTTCCCAAACACAGCATATATGGAAGTGGGATTTGGATGAAACGTTACCCAAGAAGTTGATGGCTTGTTAAAACACTGCGGGTTCTTGCCGTTTGAGACCTTGATCTACCGTCATTTGTCGTGCCCGACATATTCCAGATCATCAAGCAGCTTCTCGAGGGAGGCTGCGGCTTCGATTGCGCTACCATGCAGGACTGAATGCATGGCACTGACACAACATGAAGCAACAGCAGCAAAACCTGAAAGGAAATCAATACTGTCTTGGCACTGGGTGTTAGTCCTCAAGATATTGTGTGCCTTGTCTGCAGCTCTAGTTTTCAAGCTCCAGATCTTGCGCTTCAATAGAACGTGTTGTGGAAATCATTCGCATACAATGAGGTACTCGCATCCGTGCAAACCGCGGTCGCACATTGCTTTTGCAAAGTCACAAGGTGCAGAGTCAAAAGGTCTGGGAGATCTGGCTTCGACAGTCAAAACTCAAAGATTTCGTCCAAAAGTTTGGAGCTTTGGCCAAGCCTGGTATTTGGTGCTAGCCATTGCTAGCCTGTAGAACCTTAAATATATCTCACAGAAATCATGGTCCATACACTTCTTGGTACGGACTCTCGGATGTGCGAGCTTTATCAATATTTGGTATAGAGTGGAATGCCTGGGATGCCTGCATCACCTGACGTTGAGGCATTAGCCTCATGTCATTTGACAATGACGTGGAGTTGCGCAAGGTTGCAGCTGTGTATCCAGAGGCACAGCTTTTGCTGAGGGTCGTTTGCGAGGACTGCCATGAAAGGGTTGGGTCACAAGATGTCACAAGACAAAGCCCGTTTTCACCATGGTACATGGGGTGCCATATGGTGCCATGTACCCGGCCATTCCTTATTTGATGCTGGCGAGGACTCCACAGCTCAATGCCCAATGTCTTTGAAATTTGGCGCCAAGAGCAGCACCTGGCGGGAGCTGCTGCGCATGATCCAGGAGCTCAAGCTCAACCTCGCTGGTGTGCAGCAACCCAAGACCAGTGGGTTAAGAAAGGAATCCACATATTCTGATTTAACACTATTTGACATGATTCAACATGATTCGAAAATGTCAAAGAGAGAGAGAGAGAGAGAGAGAGAAAGAGTCAATAGTTGCACAATGCTGCGAGGTCTTTTCACGTCGGCTCAGGCGCAGATGGGAAATTTCATTGCAATGACATGAGGGACCGAAGCAGTAGAAATATGCTAAGCACTGAACACATGAACATACAGTATGAGAGAGTAGAAAGGTAGGTGTCAACCACCTCTGCAGGTTGCAAAGATCCTGAAAGCTTCGAGCCAGCCCTGAGGGACGCCAAAGAGGTTTTCAGTTGCTTGGCTGTAAAAGAAGCCAGCAATGACAGTGATTCAGAGTGATTCATATTTGATGTGTCTCTTTGCTGTTTCTTTTCTGTGTTTGCATGTCTGCTCATGTCTGCTCTACTTCGCTTCTTTGCAGGCCTCGCAAAAGAACAGGGCATGCAGGTGGGGGGTAGACGCTGTTATATATAATATGTTATAAGCCCTGCAAGCTGAGCTGATTTAGCTTGAAACCCAACCTGGCACTGGGACTGTCAGCTGGTTCAAAATTGAATTGGCGCCTCTCATTGGAGGCCTTGCGAGTGCTTGACATTGGTGGTGGCTATCCAGGTGACCGTGCAGGGTTCGAAACGCCGGGAAGCCCAGTGACGTCCACCGTCAAAGTTTGTGGCAAGCTCAAAACCAAGTTGCTGAAGTCTTTCGAGTTCGACTGGTTCGACTTGAGCCTCAAATTTGTGTTTCCGCAGGATAGCACCTGTCATTGCGGAGAAGTTGGCACGCTTGTTTCCGCAAACCGAGTATCCCGAGGCTCTGAGATTATAGACTCTGGCTGTGTTTGCAAAGCTTTTGCACTTTCAGCTTTTCCTGTGCTCCATATGCTCCCGTTGCGCCAGCTCAACATTATCTCTGAACCTGGCCGCTTTTTCGCTGCCCAAACAGCACATCTCTTGACGTGCCTTGGCAGAAAAGAAAAGAAGCTGCTTGCATTCATAAACTGGTCAGAAATCCTAATATGGTTGTGTCAATTCAATCTGCTCGCATTAGGAAAGCATATGCCAAAGCGAAGCTTCCAGCTACTGATGGCACCTCTGAGCAAGTTTGTCGCAACTCGGATTGAACACAACAACCTTCTCTATGATATGATTCTAATTCTAAGATATTCAGATATTCTAAGCATTTTATTCTCCATCTTTTGCGACAAAGCACTTGCCACGATAATCAGAGCCTCTTGGTCATTTAGGTGTTCAAAGTGTGGCCCCCTGAAGAGTGTTTTCATTTTGAATGTAAGATCGTCGAACATAGATGAGAATATGAAGATAGTTCACATGATACGAGATCAACACTTGAAACTACAATTTTGGACTGTTACAACTTCCGTCATCCATCAAGATCGTGCCTGGTGAGGCTATTACTTGAATGATGGGCCAAGACCCCAGTGAGACACCTGTGGACAGTGCAATCAGAGATTCTTGGTTTTATTTTTCAGAATTTCTGGGGAGTCACAACAGAACCTTCCACTGCGAGGCTCTATGGCTCTTTCAACTGCATCATCTATGACCACGTCGCTGTCCATCCAGAACCCTTAAGTTCGGAAGGTTTGGAGCGGCCAGAGGTGCCCTGCGCCCTTTTTGGACCAACTTGTGATGGTCTGAGGGCTCAGCTCCAGCTCCAGTAGCTCCAGTAGCTCCAGTAGCTTGCCTTAGTTTTGCCTCAGCTCCATCGATTTCCCAGGCTTTGATGTGATTTTGGAGAAGCATATGATGCCCGAATTGGAAGAAGGTGAGTGGATCCTTTGGCGCAACATGGGTGCCTACACCTCGGCCGCTACTTGACTCAGCCTATGACTTGCCTGTTGAAGACCAGTTGACTTTCTGCATCACCTTGGCCATTTTCTGGTGTCGACCCAGGCGGGTTGCAACTTCAACGGTTTCGCGCTGCCGAAGGCATGGTACTACCGCAACTTGGCCACGTTGGGGCGTTCTTGGATTTACTGTCCCCATGAAATTGGAAGACTTGGAATTTGGTGACTTGCCGCATCTTGCCACCAAAAAACATTGATTCAACAACACCTTGGCACAAAGTGGGGAAAGTTTGGATGCGTGGCAGCTCTTGGAGTGTAAAAATAAAAAGAACATGCTTTGTTGGAGACCTTTTGCTAACGTCCTTGGCATTTGGACATTTCTATTTCCATCTTTCCCAGATTCTTGTGGTGGCTCGGAAGAAGTTTCCGAGGCGTATCTGCCTATGACCAGCAGCAGAGCCAAGAGACAGGCAGCCCGTTTGCAAACATCCAAATCAGAGCCGGCGAGGTTTGCACATTGGAAACCCTTGGTATTTGGAAGGATTCGAAACCTCTGAGGAGCTCTTTTTGTTTTGGTGTGCTGCTTTGTTTGCTTCAGAATTTGCATCTGAGGTGTGCTTGACCACACTGCGACGACTCAGGTGTGGCAAGTACGATTTTTGTAGCGCAAGAGCACAAGCCATGCTGGTGTGGCAGGCGAGCGACTGAGCTGGAAGTGAGACAGTCAATAGACCGGAGTAATGTTGCAAAGACAGGTTTCAATCCGGTGTGTAGCTTTGTACTCTGGCTTCAACTTTTCCAGATTTCTATATACAGGAAGTGACATCACATTATCACATTTGCAGCACCTACAGAGTTAGACCATTGTTTTCAAAAGCACCAGCAAAACTTAGCAAAACTATTGGGAAAAGAAGTGCTTGGAAAAGAAGAGGCTGTGACGGCAAGCCATGTGGTCCCTGATCACTGTGGCTGCTTGAGCCCAGCGCATTTTCCGAACGAAGGCACATGGCTGCTGGTTGTCAGAGTCTGCCAGGGTTTGTCAGCCAGATTCTGCAGAAGATCAGAAGATGGGACATGTTTTTTTTCTGAGTGGAGCCCAACTGTTGGTGCGGAGCTGGAAATTTTTGCGAAGCTTCGCATGACAATTTCAGAAAGGGCCTATGATGGCCAAGCCCAAAGAAGGCGCAGAGGGGCTCATTGGGCGAGGTAAATGTCCAAAATGTCCAAAATGTCCAAAATGTCCAAAAGGTCAGTTTCAAAAGAGGTGGTCCGACCCATTGGCGTCCTGCCTCCGAGCAGAAGCTTGCCAAAGGCAACAGCAGAGTGTGCGTCCACTCTGGCACCTCTTGTGTGGACATGCGTCCATATTTCTTGTGTAGCCGCCGATTAAGCCCTGTTGGGGAAGCCCAAGGTCGGCCTCTGAGCCCTCTTTTTGATTGAAAGATGCCACAAAGCCACAAAGCCACAAAAAGTCCAGGCAAGCGACAAAATGCTTGGAAGCTTCCCCAAACAGGCCTTGGCCATTCATTAGGCTTGCAGAGGCAAACTTTGCCGCAGCAGATCTTTGAAACACGTGATTCCTGCAGACTCATTTTGGGTCTAGATCATTTTGTCTTGTGGCAAGACTTCGGCAGTACCATTGCCTCTGTTGGCAAGTAAACACATCTTCTATTGCTTCTACGAAAAAAGCAAAAAAGTGGCTTTGTCTACAAGTAGGGTAGCCCCACACTTGATGGTTTATCAGCATATCATGATTTTCCCCGTTAACAGATGAAAGAACATATGTATCATTTTCCCTACCAATGGATTTTCATCTGAACATGATATCATTCACTATAGTAAGGGAGATCCTCCATACGGTACCATCATTGACATGGCCATTTTAGGCCCTCTATGGTTCTGCGGCAGGCTACGAGTGATAGCCAGGCTAAGGCAGCGTGGAAGCTCCTCGGAGCGGAGGCGGGGCTGTCATGGGTATGCCATGGGTATGCCAGGCTGCTAGGCTGCTAGGCTGCTTGGTGATAGATGCGATCATTCCTACCTATATATTTCCCCAAACAGGTTTAACTTGTATGGGGTTCGTACTCCTTTGAACGGGCCGCATGCCTGGGCCGCATGATTTTGCTTCTGTCTCCGGGCTTGCGTGCCTGGGCATATCCTTTTCTCCCAGCTCTCCCAGTGCACTGTGGGCGCTCTGGGCCGCATGATTCTACACTTGTCTCCCTTGTCCCAGTATGCTGTGTGTGTGCACCTTAGGCCGCATGATTTCCCAAACAGTTTATTGTTGGGTTTCTTTGTCCGTTGAACAGGCTGACACCCTTGGGACGAAACAATTTCTTTTGCCTTCCACTTGTTTCCCTCTTTTCTGCCTAATGGGGGCGGATAATTTTTCCTTTGTCCCTCCTACTTGTATCTCACTGGTCTTCTGCTTCTGCCCCTGTGCTGTCCTTAGGGCGGTAAAAAAGAATTTGTCCATCACTTGTCCCACCTTTATCCCACTTCTTTATGCAGTATTCAGCGCTGGATATCTCCTTCTGTTTTGGGTCAACGCTGGTATATGTTTTTTGGGCCCTGGCTAAAGCAGAGCCTTGCACGTGGCTGTTTCAGCTTTTGGGTTGGGTTTAAAAAAGTATGAACCTGGACACGCTTTCAAGAATCCGATTTGACACAATGAGACTTGTATTGATATAGGGCGGTATGGGTATGGGTATCGACCTTTCCATCATTTGAGTAGCCAATTAAAACCCAGCCCCATATACAGTTGGTCAAACTTAGGATTTCTTTGCGTTTCAATCATGCTTGGGAGTCGGAGCGCTTGGCCTGTTGAATACCCTGGAAAAATCAACAAATCAGTATATCAGTATATCACTGTCTTTCAATTTCAATCTATTCCTAGATTCTATCGAGATATTGATATAAATGGGCTAACGCCCAGGTGCCGCCGACCCCCTTTCAAGGGCGGAGCGGCGGGGAACGGTCAAAACGGCCCACGCGTGCAGTAGTCCAAACGTACAAATATTATGGAACTTTTGAAGGTCTAGGTAGTGTAAACATAGATTGTGGGACAATGAATCGAATGTATTGATATCAGGGATTTCCGTGTCTGTTCATCGGAGGGTTGTGAGGTTCTGAAGCCTTCGAAAGCTGCTGCGGAGGTTTTGAGGGTTTTAAGGGCCTTGGAAAGCTGCTGCGGAGGTTTTGAGGGTTTTAAGGCCTGCCCAAAACGTGCCACGTGGC
>Ga0126342_10020806_pt1 | contig 10996 bp, 6 predicted proteins | sample Cyp1metagenome_FD_92528 | JGI IMG/M metagenome (GOLD analysis project Ga0126342, IMG submission 92528) | Coral microbial communities from Lord Howe Island, Old Settlement Bay, Australia - Cyphastrea 1 metagenome | ecosystem: Host-associated > Invertebrates > Cnidaria > Coral ... | reverse complement strand
TCTTTTCGTTGGTCCTCTGAAATATTCTGGTTGCAGCTGTTCGCGTGCGCAGCAATAGCTTCGAAATGTGCAAGAGGAGTTGGCCGTGGCGGCACAGGAAGAAGTTGATGATTGCTGCTTCAGTGCGATGAGGATTCCAAAGCAGGACGTCGCCTTCTTTGAGTTCAAAAAGATTGAACTTGCATCGCGAGCTGAGACAACTATCTTGAATCCCTGTGGTTGCCTCGATCTCTTCAGCAGAAAAGGGGTTGATGAGAGCAAAGCCTCCAGGTAGAAAAGGCGTCGCATTGATCATTTCGACAAGGCGCAGCAGCAATCATTGAGTATCAACGGTTGCAAGTGCGGCTTCGTCCGTAGACGCCGCACCTCCCGTCGAAACTTCCTTCTGCAGCTCCCCGTCCACTGCAGCAACATCAGGTGTCACGGTAGCCATTGTGCGCAGAGAGCTTTCAGACGCAGTGCACCACAGGCCAAAGTCTCTTTGAGACACTGAAAAGCTACGGCAACACCGTAAATCCACAAACACAAAAAAACACAATTCCTCATACACACGCGTTTCCTGCTCATGGATAGTATTAGTTGGGAAACACATGCGCGTTTCCTACCGTGTGTCTACTTTTTCCCCGAAAACACATGCGCGTTTCCTGTTTCTGATGGAAAGACATCCCGATTTCAAACCCAGCATGTAAACAGTGGAAACACATTCCTCATACATACGCGTTTCCAGGTGAAATGTTACGCTCCTGATTGTAAACACATACACGTTTCTGTACTTGACTCTTTTTTTGGTAAAAACACATGCGCGTTTCCTATTTGTTTATGTTTCTTTGCCAAAAACACATGCGCGTTTCCCTTTTGTTTCAGTTTGTTTGCAAGAAACACATGCGCGTTTCCAACATCCCCCATCTCTTCAAGAGATGTTTGCATCCCACACCTTTTTGCAGCAGATCCGCAGCGAATCTGGTCAGTTCTGTGGGCGATGTAGTCACTGCAGTCTGTACAAAAGGAAGGGGTTCCAGGACACTGCGAAAAAAGCGCTCACATGCCACAGCTGCTGGCTGTTTCCATTGCTGTGCGGAGAAAGGAGCTGAACATTGCCACGCGGTTCTCTTGGTCGTTGGCTTTGGGATTTGCCGGAATCGCCGCCGATTGCTTCAGAACCGGACGACTCTTCTCCGGCTTCTTCTCGCGCGGCTCCTCAGCTGCAGCCTTTGTGGCACTGGCTGATGCAGATTTCTTCTGCATCGGGTCCTTGGACGCGGGGTTCCTTCTCAGTCTCTCCATTTGATTCATTTGCGGCAACCCTGGAGTTTCTTCCAAATGCTTCCATATTTCTTGGGTCAAGAAGAATGGAAACGTGCGCCAATCTTGCATGTGCGCACGTCCTGGCACACTTTCAAGTGCCACAGCCATCGCAGCAAAGAAAACCCAGCCACCAAAGCCAAAAAAAGGCTCCGAGATCAAAAAAGAACAGGATGCTCAAAATGCAGACATGCAAAACCTAACTTTGCTAACTCCTTTATATCTTTTTTTCTGTTTATGTTATAACAAAGTTATAACTTCCTATCTGACTTATAACTTCCACATGAGTTATGAAACTTATAACTCAAGCTACCCCCAGTTATAACTTAAGTTATCCCTATTTATAACTTAAGTTATAACTTGGGGGCACCTTCTTGTTGGGAATATGAGTTTACATTCCATCCCTGTAAAATTGACAAACCCGCAAGTGGCCACGAATGTGGTAAACCCAATGCTACCTGCACCATCCCCAAGTCACCACCATGTTTATGGGTGGGATTTCAACCATCTCCAAACGGTAACTTTATGGCATTGGCCAGCATTATACATTTTATCACTTCTCGAAACTAACAAAGATGTGGAAAACTCACCATTTGTAGATCATGTTCCTTGTGACTTGTGTTTCCCCATCGGTTTTCCACATCTTTTTTGAGCAGTTTACCGCAGGGTTTCATTGTTCGTCCGGCACCAAGGAGAACAAACTGGCCAGTGGCGGTCGGCAAGTGGATGCTGCCTCCATGTTTGATGCTTATGCCCATCCCACCATCAGCACGCTGGCGCTCGACTGGGGCCAGGACTGTGGCGAAAATGGAAGGTGCAGTTGGGGTGACTTTCATATCTTTCAACCATGGTGAAAACCTCCATAAGTTGGGATATAAATTATATAAAACAAGATGAAACAAGAACAACTATAGTTATATCTATAGAATTGTTTGATATGGGCTAGTCTGAAATAGGGTACCCCAATTCCAGTGGATTACCATTTTTTTGGCATGTTTCCTACCGGCCACCATTTTCAGACACATCCATATTTCATTCGAATTTATTGAAGTGAACATCTACCCTCTGGAAATTTAACGTAGCTATTGAAAATGGCGATTGATAGTGGATTTACCCATTGAAAATTGTGATTTTCCATAGTTATGTTGGTTTACCAGAGGGTCATGGGTTTTCCCATGTTTTCACCATCAAATATAAGGGTTTTATAGGGTTTTCCTGTATATTTCAAACGAATCCAGTGACCTCCAACGACTTTCCATTGGCTGTGGCTAATGTCAGTAAAATAGTAAAACAATCATAAAGCACCCAGATGTTGATGCTATAGAGAACCCAATTTATGGATATTCAAGTGGTAAAATTGGAGAGTTAGTAATCCTATTGCTTTACTACCATTACCCTCTGGTGAACTAACATAGCAATTGAAACTCCCCATTCTTAATGGGCAAATCCACTATAAATAGCCATTTTCCATAGCTTTTTGTATGTTCACCAGAGGGTACTACCATCAATGTTTTTATATGCAATGACCAATGACCGTACTATTTTAAGATACTTTCCTGATGGAACTGCCAGGACTCCTTCTATCAACCCTGCCCCGGAGAAGCTGCGTGGCCCAAAGGAGGACGCACCGCCCAAGGGGGCGACCTGGAGGTTTTTGCCCAATGTTGTGTCGAGTTGGGCTGGGTTGATTTAGGACTTACCCTCTGGTTATTTAACATAGCCATGGTATAGATGGCCCATTTATAGATGGTTTACCTTTTGAAAATGGTGATTTTCCATGGCTAGCTCTTGAGGGCTGATATTTAGTCTTCTTTAAGGGTTTTTTGATGAGCCTGTTTGTTACTTAAAGGCTTGAAAGACTTCAAAACATGGTTTCAGCACAGTTATCGCGAGCTCGTGACGATGCCCTATGTTTAGATTCTTAAGATCCAGCATACTCAGTACTTGATGAAAACTCATCGTTAATCCCTAAATGTGTTTTGCTATGTTTTTTTTCCGTTCTCCGTTCACCCCCGTGTTTTTCCACGTTTTTCTATATGTTTCTGTTGGCGCAAACAATTTTTCTGCAGCGAACCCTCCCAAATGTCCATGTTGCGGTTGGCTTTTCGCCCCTAGGAGGGGCTGCCGACTGGGGCTTGCACTCTGAGACTCACTATGCGCCGCGCCTTCAGGCGCCCCGTGTGCCTATCCTTCGCTCAGTTGAAGGAGTTCAGTAGGTGAAGGATGCTTAACATTGCTCAACTAATCTCAACTAGGGTTTATGACTGTTGATGATATATTCTAGTATGAGTGTATATAATTGTATATATATATAATATGTGTATATATGTATACATGTCAATGTGTTAGTGACTTTAGATTTATGATTTCTATGATATTCTATTGGGTTTTATTTGTTTTTTTGGTCCAATGCACCCAGTTATTGGAGTTCGAAAGCCACCTTAATCGAGGCCGTGACGATCGATGGGGTGAAGATGGCAACGGAAGAACCCTTTAAGACGGCCAATGAGATGGCACCTTGAAGCGAAAGACACCCGGTCGGTCACCCGGGATCACCAGCCATGCTTTCGATGTTGGGCCCAAGGCCGATCTGTTGTTAAAATGAAAAACACACCTAGTATTTATCTATTTATCATTAGAGTCTATATACAGCAGTTTCTATTAATGTGTTTTTGAAAAAACATATATGTGATAAGTATTGTTTTTGATCGCTTGTGTTTTGTTCTGTTGTTTCTTTGTTTGTATAGGAAAACTTGGGCGCCTGTAAGAGTGGATTGGTTTGTTTCTCTACCAATTTACTTACGTAAATAATGTGTTCGTTGCTCGCACAAGGATGTCCCGTTGCCAGTGGTTGGGCCAGAATTTTGGAGGGGCGGTATGGTGTAGGGCGGAACCATAAAGCTAGGCAAAGAATGGGGAAGTGAAGAACATGCAGCTTGAACCGCCAAACTTTTGCAATCGAATGGTGGGCTTTCAAGTGCTGTGGGAGATTCCAACGTCGCTAAACCCACTGAATCTATAGAGCTGTCCGCTGCCTCCCAGGTGACACTGGCATACAAGAGCTACGACTCGGTACCCAACACCATCAAGGACGACTATGCTGCCGCATGGCGCATTTGCCTTTGGTTTGTGGGTTTTGTTGCGAGTAGAACTGTGGAAACGTTGAGTGTTTGTGTTGCATTTCAGCTGCAACTTGATATCGCCAAGGCTATGGAATTCTGACTTTAGTTCAAGCTGCCTTGCAGGTGGCTAGCAGGCAACAGCATAAAGAGAATGAGTTGAGGCACATGGCAATTTGCAATGCGCAAAAGATGGCAGATGCACATAAATGATGAGTGCTGTTACAGTGCTGTTACAGTTGCCAGTCCTTTCCCTGACTACCGCTGCCGAAAAGAACAATAGGTCTGGGCAAATTTTAACGACCTCACTACGACCTCACTGGAATCATGGTTAGTAAGGGAAATCATCCCCAAATGGCCTTAATTCAGGTTAGTGAATTATTATAATTTACCCAGATAGGTGATCATAGGTCCAATTTCACACGCAAGGCCGCCAGGCCATGACACGTTTGACATGTTGAATGCTTCAAGACGTAAAAAGAAGTACAAGGTGGTGCCCCCCTCAGTTAGAAATTGGTTATAAGCCCATTAGCTACAGATATATCACCTGTAAACCATAGTTATTGGAGTTATAAAAATTCCTTGGCTTCAGAGACCCTTTACCTTGCCAAAGCACCTTGCCAGTTTGGATCTCGGCGCCATGGGCAGCTTCCCGTCACACTTGCCGGCCAGCAACCAGCTGTCTCCAGATGAAGAAAAAAATTACCTGAGCAAGGTGACGCGGATGTCTTGCATGGCAAAATCACATTATAATGAAGTGGCTGGCTTTCTAAAAAAATATTATTTCATTTTTCATCCTAACGAGCAATGATGACTCCAATGGATTTTTTTTTGTTCGATGGAAATCGCCAGATGAGCTTAAACAATTATGCAAAAATGCTGCAAAAAGAGATCCGATTCAAGATACTTAAGTAGATGTCCTCAGTGATTTCCTTCAGTGACTGTGTTGCTATGAGCTCAACATAATGACACCTGACCCATTTAAGCCGAATTTCACCCTTTTCGGGGTAAAGACGTTTTTTTCCTGGTGCATGGTCCAAAGGGACCCCGGACCTGAAGGCGATTTACCACAAGTTGGTGCCACCATGTGCCCCCACAAATTGTGTTTCTTGGTTTATCAGCCAATCTGCAACTGTATCTACACTACACTACACTATACTAAACCAATGATTAACTTTCTTATTGCCACCAACTTAGCTATCAACATTTGTCTATAAGCCGTAAAAGCCCCATTAAATCATCATGTGTTTGTTGTCCAATCACCATTATTGCTCGTCCTTCACCCATTCTTGCAGCTTAAATCCCTATGATTTCTCGTTAAATCATCCCCCCCCCCAAAAAAAAACAAACGCATGTTTTCTCCCATTTTCTCACTAAATCACCATAAATCACCCATGTTCCTTGGTGGAAATCCCCCATTTTTCGTGGTGACCAGTGGTGACCTCCGTCGTCGCCAGGTCTACTCTCAGCTACGGCAGGCGGACTGGCAACATCGCCCTGCGCCGCAGCCGGCATTGCTGTGCGACTGGGGGCTCTATGTGGGCGGCTTGAACGAGCCTTGGTCCCATGGGCAAAGATGGGAAAATCCACCATAGATGGAGGTTTGGGTGGGATTTACCGTAATAATATTTATCGGTATTACCCTCTGGTGAACTAACATGGCAATGGAAAATGGCCATAGAAATAGTGGATTTTCCCATGAAAAATTGTGATTTTCCATTGCTATGATGTTAGTTCACCAGAGGGTAATTATGAATGACTATAGATCTTTGCCTGACAATGCCTGACATATTTGGTCACTGGTTTGGCTCTTTGACAAAAACCGAGGAAGCGTCCGATGCGGCGCTGATGCAGGAGCTGACAGAATTTCAACGAGGGAGACCGACGGAGGTCACAATTTGTTTGTTCCATCAATGTTATGCAACAAAAAAAGATGTTATGATGTTATGGGATATTTAAGGGATGTTTATGGGATATTTGACTAGTAACCAAGTTGATATGGGTGATTTATAACATTTTGTAACCAAGGACATACTGAAAATAATGGGGATATTAGTGAGACTAACTTGATATCTGGGTGTGATTGAACATATGCTATTTACCCCAGTTGATGGCAAAATGAATAAGGAAAATGATGATGGACCACTGGATGCTCAGACGAAGCCATATTCAAAAGACATGAACCACCCAAAACATATTGCCATTCCCGGGTCCTCAAGCATGAAAAAACACATGTCTTTATTCCACCAAGGTTTTGTCTGGTGGGTATTTTTTTTTCTGGGGAAGTGTCAAATACAAAAGACATCAACAGATCTTATCTCAGGTTGATGACAATCCATCCAGATGCAGGAATGGTAGCTTGACATACCTCTGACCTTACATGGATGGTATACCCACAATCTTAAGACCAACGGGCAATACATAGCTACTGTACCTTGCTGCCATGCTTGGAGAGGTTAGTCAGGCCAGGACCAGTCCCGAAATTCCCTCCCACAGTGATTTTGCCCGAAGGATTTGGACATCAGAGCCATTGTCAACACGGCAAGTTCGATGTGTACCTCGTTTTTTTTTTCTGAGATTCTCTTTGCTTTGGTGACAGGATGCGAAAAGGGAGATTGAGAGATGAGATTCACTTTCATCAGCCCATCATTTTTCATGTCCCTTCTTTTGAATCTTCCAATCATGCTGAAAGCCCTTGGCCATCCAGACCCAAGTTGACAGCGCCGGTTCTACTAAATACCCATGTCGACCCAACAAGTCACTTGACCGACCCTGAGGCATTTACACCCCGCGTGGTGCAGTACCGCCCTCCGAGATGCGCTTGTTGCATATTGACGCGGACGACAGCGCCTCGAACTGTTTGCATTGTTTTTTTCCATGGTTTTCCCACGGGGGGAATGGTGGGGAATACATGTCATGAGCTCCACAGTGATAATAACAATTATTGTTATTGCAATTTATATCGTGATCAGGTAGGATCCGCATCTTATGTGCTACTTGAAGGCAATCTACTCCTCTGAGCATCTTATAACCCCTGATGAGCCCATGGCAGATATAAAGATTGGATAATAATTAAAAAAAAACGTGAGTGGTGGGGAATCAAAATCACATCGCGGATTGATCGTTAATTGGGGTGCATAGACACCAACCAAAAAAAACAAAAGACATCAAAAGACGTGTTGTTTCATAGTTTCAAACAGGGAGTCTCAGTGAGATATAAGTTATTAGGCCCTAGAAGATGGCGAGTCCATCCCCATATTGAATTCCCGCATATGTATCCGGGCCCTCAATGAATAAATCCAAAATGATCCAAAGCTAAAGAATGAGTCTCTTAATGTTTTATAATCTTAGCATCTTCCCCATAATGCTATATGATCTATATATGATCTATATATAGAATATATATGTTATAAGAATTGAATTCCTCGCGGCCAGGTGACTACCCTTTGCTGGAGAAACACTTTGAGGCTTTTGAGCACTTCGTGTCCGAGGCCAAAGCGAATGGTTGGAAGACCTTGGTGCATTGTCAGGCCATCAGGGGCACCATGGGGTGAAACATGGGATGCGGATGGAGGGCTAAACGAATTAAACAGACTGATGGCTGATGTGTTATATGATTTTTTTAAAATATATTTTATATGATATATATATATATACTGTGTGTGTTACTAGTTATTAGGCATTGTTTACATATGTTGGTAAAGGACGTTTGTAGAATTATATGGGGACACAGGTAGGGAGGCAGAAACGGCATATGCATACGCAAATTGGATAGATGGATGGAGGGATGGATGGAGATACGGTGCTGGGTAACAAACAATTGTTATATATATATAGATATACATATATATGTATTATATACATTTATTTAACATCAATGAAGTCTGCTAATTGTTATTTAATTCAAATTGCGACTATTCTTAAAGAAAGAAGAACAACTTGAAAGATCGGGTAAACAGAACCATTTCTTTGGCAATGTGTTTTTCAATTTCTTTTGCTTGCGCTTCTTCGAGCAGTGCTACCATGGCACTATGGCAGAGGAACCCTGGCGAACCAGTGCAGGATCCAATCTTGGCCAGGAAACCTTGCTGCTTCGGAGGATTTGAGCGCCCTGAAAACCAGGGGAAATCCATGCTCAAACGAACCACTTCAAAATGTGTAGCCTGGGGATTCAGTCGATCGCCAGGCTGGAATGAATCGAAGTACAGGCCTTTGTGTGGCGTCTCGGCACTGGCTTTGACCAACAAATTGGGATCTCAACCCGGATGCGCACGCCGCAAGTTAGGTGAACTTGCGGAGCCTCCAAACTACATTTGACATCCCAATTCTACACAGTGGTGCTCCCAAACCTTAGCATCCTTAGCTCAGTTGGTTCACTACGGTATGTCAACTAAGGGTTTGTGAGAGAGATATCAAATATCAATATAACATATATAATAAAGGTTAAAGTATCTTAAAGGGAATTTAACCAATTTAGAACTGGAAAAAACCAAGCAACATCAGTGACAAGAGCAGCTTTGGGGCGCACAGGCGTATTTGATCCACTCAGAGCATTTGAGATTGATGGAGGCGATCCACCTGGTCGTTGTTGCCTGCCTCATGGGCGGATTTGCTGCGGATGGTGGGAGAAATCTGCTGGGGGATTTGGTGCGACATAGGGAAAAAACATGATCAATCAACTTCGGTGGCATCCTATTTTTAGATAACCCATGTCGGGCAAAGTGGGTCCGTGGTCCTTTTTTTTGGCCAACTTAGTGGCAACTTTCACATGACACAAAACGGCGTAAATATTTGCAATTTATGTGGATGAATATATAAACATGCGTTTGGCCCATTCTCATTTGTTTCCCGATGGTTGTACACCCATTTGTTTCATATTTAAGCGCCCATGGTTTCGGACGTTGTGCGACATGTTGCGACCAATGTCGGACGCGGGAACTCGACTAACTCGCCCTCCTAGCTCCCGGGTGGCTTTTCGGGCGCATCTGGCCATGGTAAATCTCAGCCCCTTTAAGGGATAAAATTGCAGGACACCTTTATATTCCCATATTTCACACAAAAAATCATGTTTTTCTGAGGATGTTCCATGATTTTCCCTTCCAGCAATCCATCGATATGGAAAACAAAAACCCATCCGGAACCCCAAAAAGAATCGACTGTAGAATCTGCAGCAGCGTTGTCTCAAGGAAAGACGCGGCCTTGTCTTGACGAACCCCAGCTTTGTGAAGCAACTCGTGCGGTTGGCACACAAAGAACATCTCTTGGACTGAGAGAATCACTGGATCACTTCCCTCTGGGGAGATGGCTTGGAAAATCTCTCAGTGCGAAGATTTCTTCAACAGGTGCATCATTTGCAATGGAATCCCCGCGTTGCAGCATATTCCAAGAATTGGTGCATCTATAAATTTGTTTTTTAAACAAATTTTCCAACCAGCCCGTTTACCAGAGGATAGAGCGAAGAAGACAAAAGTTTAAAGGTCGTGAATGGACTTGGACTGGACATATGACATGCTGTGACTCATGATTTTTGAAATCACAAGACCAGGAGCTTGTTATATTGTTATTTCATGTTATTTCTATATTTAGTGTATCATTATTGCTGTTAATTCTGTCCCTTCCTGCTGAAGGGTTGCTTGAGACTGGTTCCAGTCATCTCCATTCAGCTAACATTGGCATTTGCCAGAAGCACAGTTGCGTGGCACCTGGGTGGCTGTTGTGCATAGCCGGCTGGTGCCTCACCTTCGCACGTAAATTAGGGCCTACCCTGTAGGCTGTGAGCTTTGCCGAAATTTGAATTCATTGCATGCAATGCATAGTGGCATAGTGGGTGAACATGTGGTCTGGCTGCCTGAAATGATTTTGGTCAGAAACTGATGACAATCTTTGCAGTGAGAGACGCGGCCCCACTCCTTTTCCCAGTCACTGCTGTATGAACGTGACGTGTGTAAACATGAGCCAAAGAGGCTACAAGAAGGCTGGCCCACAGCTCTGTAGGGAGGCTAGTCACAACAAATTTCTACATTGGCAAGAACTTTGTGGTGTAGCATGGTATAGCACTGATATATTATATAATTATAATTAATTATATATATATATATATATTTATTATATATACACATTATATATATATGTGTGTATATTTTCAACATATGATTAAGTATATTATATATATATGATTTATATATATATATATATATGATATATATATATATATCTAAATGTAACATGGTATACCAACAGGACCCATCATACATTTCCCATCATTCTTTGCCGCCAATACCTAAACGGCTCAACCGCAACGGATCACATGGGATCTGCGCTAAGTTGAGTCGCCAAAGGCGACGGTCGTGAACCAATGGGAGCCGGGTTCAGGTGGTCGATGGTAAAGTGACCTGCTTGGAATGTGGACTAATTATACATGTATTATGTTTGATGATGTTTTGGGCATATATATATATACCCTAAGGATCCATGTATGGAATATTTACCTACATTGGGATTATTTTAAATTACTTTAGGGGTCAATGTAGGTAAATATTCCATACATGGATCCTCTGGGATATATATATATATAT
>Ga0126342_10020805_pt1 | contig 10997 bp, 11 predicted proteins | sample Cyp1metagenome_FD_92528 | JGI IMG/M metagenome (GOLD analysis project Ga0126342, IMG submission 92528) | Coral microbial communities from Lord Howe Island, Old Settlement Bay, Australia - Cyphastrea 1 metagenome | ecosystem: Host-associated > Invertebrates > Cnidaria > Coral ... | reverse complement strand
TATTATATTATATTATATTTTATTATATTATATTATACTATATTATATTATATTATATTATGTGTATGTATGCATATATATATATACACATGTAATTCAAGACTTATATAGTAATACAGCTCCATATGTTTCTCTATATCTATATATGATATACATATATATCTTTACATGTCTGGGATCCCTTCCGACCTGAGGCGCACAGCTCCCTGTTGGGTTTGCTTCTGGCCGGCCTGGTCAGTGAGGGACCTGAGGGACCTGAGGGACCCAGGGAACCGGAGTCCTCTGCGATAGACCCGTTTGGCTGATGATTTTGAGGGGGTTTCCATAAATGGGGGTATCCAACCATTCAAAATGGTTGGTTTATAATGGAAAATCCGAAAATGAACATGGATGATTTGGGGTTACCCCTATTTCAGGAAACCACCATAAGGGGTGAATGGTGATGTAACCATGATCTATACCGAAAGGTTGCAAATGAACTATCAAAAGACAACTAAATTACATGGAAAAACTGGGCCCCCCATTTACAACCACTCTCTATTCGTAGGGGTTTTAAGAATATGGGGATATGATTGATAAAGAATGGTTGATTGATGAAACATGTTCGGAGATATTTTGCGTCCCTTTGTATATTATTGGGGTAAGTTTAAAAGGGAATCCCGTTCTTAACCAAGCAGCATAGTGCGGGACGATGAATTTTTTTGGGGATCCCTGCGCTGGATTGATGACACTGGAGGGATATGCCGAACTATTCCTGAAGGTGTTCCGCAACAAAGATCGAACAGTAGCATCAAAATTCTGGGTCGGGTTGCTAAGGACTCTATTCAAAACAGTCTTTGGACCTGGGAGTTGATTTAGTTTCGGTGTCAGCTCTGCGGCATCCTGTAAATTTTCCAAACTGCCTCCCAGTCCGAAAGGACAAAGTTTAAACTCCCTTTGTTTTTGTGCAAAACACCCGTCGGAGGTTTTGCTCCTCATTTATGACTTTAAACTTTAAACCTACCCTGTTTGATGTGTGAGTGAAACCCCAACTTGGTGCGACCAGTTATTGTTGTGCACTTCCATTGGACAATGCATTCCAAGCTATCCTTGGATGGCAGCATTACTGATACAGGCCCCAAATGAAATCATGAAAGTTGGGCACAAAATCAACCTTGACCAGATCATTTGGTGAATTACTATGGACGGATTCCACTTCCAATCATAGCGATTGATATTGAATACTATTGGGACCTATGATCTAAGTTTGATGCGTTATATGATATAACAACAATGAGAATCATATGTTTTGCACTAATAGAACATCAATCAATAGCAATAATCAATAACAATATATAATCATCCGACTATCACTTATTGGCATAGCTCAATAACCAGGGCCTGGCTTCAGGCTGGCGGCGCTTCGCCGCACTGGAGAACAGGGCAGGCGGTGGGTTGCTGTAAAAATGGCAGTTGCATAACTGGTCATTTGGGTATGGGTCAAAATTAAGGACCTCAGAGACCACAGGTTTAAGTCTATGTTCAGTATTAACCATCGAATAACTGGGATACTCAATTTTGACCCATACCCATTTCACTTTGTTTAGAAGATTGCCAAGGTCGATGATTTGCCTATTGAACATCGACTGAATGACCAAAGGGATCCAAAGGGGACATAACTGGCGCTCGTCTTTGTCAGTTTTTCGACCGAGTTTGAGCAGTTTTTCGGGTGTGTGTGTGTGTATTCAGATGTGCTATGATTCATTCAGGAGGGAATGGTTTTTTCACCCTTGAACAATCTGCTTTTGCAAGTGAAATCATCCTGCTTCCCGAATCTGGGACACACTGCACGGTATGATTTCCCAATGATCCGGACGGCATCGTAAAAAGAAGAGCATACGAAGGAGGAATGAAGAGTCGAGAAGCAACAGCCGTTTTAGTAGATGAAGGGCTGTGGGGTATTTCACGAAACTTGAAGATACCATTTCCCCCAAAATGCCTTTCTCCAGCAAAGCGGACCTTGGTGTCGGTACCAGGTTGTTTTGGGGTACCAGGCACCACTGCCTTTCTCACGTGGTTTGTGATGACTTCGCTCATTGTGCCAGGGGACCCTAGGTGCTTGGGAGTTGCACGGTTTATGTTGATATATGTTGATTTATGTTGATGTAATTAATCATTATATAATCATTAATCATGAATCATGAGTCATTAATCACTACTCTATACAGCCATTCTGCGATGAGAAACTGGGCCAGTGAATTAAGGTCCCATTTAGGGAGCCTAGCCTCCAGTCTTCATGGCTGGGAGATTTTCTGGAAGATCATCTATAAAGAGATAGCAATAATAAGGCACGTCTCGAAAGACATTTTTCAGTACCAAGTTTCTTTAATCAGAGGAGGGTATTCGGCATTGCAGACTGGAACTCTTCACGCATTTTGGTGCTCTCAACGGATACTCGCCCAAAATTTAAAAAAAATGGCAGTTGAACATCGATGTTCAACCAGATTTTGGATACACTATTTGAAGATAAACATTTTTTTGGTGATAATTGGGTACACCAAAATTGGCCAGTTTGCAAGTTCAGAATCGCCAGCACCTCTCTCTATGTGTGTATTTATATACGTATATATATATATATATATGTGCCCTACAGGTGGAAACTTTGTCCTAGATATGCCATGGGATACTTGGAGGATCATCCCTCTTAGTAACTGGTCAATAGCCCTGCTTAGTAAGTCCCTGTTTCGTGGGTTATCCCATTTGTAGGTGAACTAACCTCACTTCCTAACCAGTTATGATCCATGGATCATAACTGGTATCCCATATCTACAGCTACGATTCATAGCTCCGAGCGGCTCCATATTTAAAGGGGATATGGATACCCCCCTGGGCCCCTGGCTCCTTACCGTAGCTCTCTGAGGCATAGCGCCTACTGTCTCGTTGCCGTGCTGACTCTGTAGGGGCACCGGGGCATCATTGAAGTGCGCACCATTCATGGGAAATTCAAGGACTGGGAGCCAACAATCTAAAAGCTTAGACCCCAAGTGGGTATGGTTGAGTATTTGCACTAGCAGGATTACCGCATGAGTCTTAGGGACGACAAGTGCGGTCAAACTCAATGACCATCGAGATATCCACAGGAATTTGGGAGCTACTATCACCACTGAGCAGTCGATACCGCTAATTTGACAGTTTGCTGTGGACGGTCCATTTATTAGATGATTTACCATGATTTACCCTTGAAGAATGGCAATTTTCCAGTTCGCAAACTGTTGAATGAGCAGAGCGTAAGTGGATGTGGACATCCTGGTGGAACCGATCCACACTTTCGATACATTCGACGTTTGGGCAAACGAACAATCCCAACTTGGGATTCATGAAAAGATCCACGGCCAACAAAAGAGGAATCCCCAAAATTTGACATAGTATCCAACAGTATATATATACACATACAATATAGTATAATATATGTTTAATATAATATAATAATATATATATATACATAAATGTATCTGTATGGATATAATTATGATACAAAATATAAGTTTATCTGATTTCCCAATGGCCCAAGGCCCTTTCTGGGAGATTGGTTGATGAACAGCGAGGTGCATCAATCGAGACGGGACATGACAGTGGGATTTCCCCAAAAATGTCGATTTTCATGGGGGAAGATGTGGTTAATGGAAAACGTGGTTTAACTATGAAACATGTGGCTATTTTCCTCTGGAAAATGGAGTTCTACTCTGTTCTTCCAAGGGTCCCGAATTGTAAGAACCCCCCAATAGATCTGAAATGATCTGAAGAAATATAGCGTTTCAACAAATTGGGGACCCCTAAATGGGACTCCGTCCGAACAATGATCAAAAAAAAAAGCTGGTTTCAGGGCCCCGATTTCGAGAACTTCCCACATGCCATACAATATACCTAGACTTGAGATATATGTGGAAGATGTCTATGAATCATTTGAATGAAATTGAATCTGAACCCTGTAAAGTCATTGAAGGTACGTCATGGCCGCACGCCAAACCCAGCCAACTCGATCTATTAGATTGGGGATATCATTGATAGATTTTTTTGTGTATCCAGAGAGACTGCCAATGACATGGAAACTCTAGTTCTGTAGCTCTTTTCTAGAAGGATTTGAGGATCATCGGTAGCACCTGGCTAACCAGGGTGGTAACTCATGTTTTGCGAGGTAAGTCCAGGGAGAGGACTTACTCAAACCAGGGTTATTGAATAGTTGCTAATGGGTCAAAGAATGGCCATCAACAGTTACAGGAGATCGTCGGTGAGCTAGTCTCTGATTAAAGCGTGAGGTGAACGGTTGGTTTGGTCGAGTCAATTCTTAGCTATCTCTGATTTAGAGCTGTTTGATATGCCACTGAAGCTAGGTCTTCTTGTGCATTTCATGGGTTCATTGATTTTCAGTTTTTGCTGACCATACATGTCCCACCAATCCCCAGATACTGCTATCTCTTTCTTCCCGACTGGCCACCTGAGGTGCATGGCTTGTATCCTGTGTTGGTCGCCAATCTGGTTTCCAGCATCAAGGACACTCCAAGAGTGGATGACCATGGCTAGCCGTGGCACTTCTGGGGTGGATGGGGTTGAGACTGACTTCACGCTCCTCTATATATATATATACATATATATGTATATGTATATGTATATGTATATATATATATATATATATCGTGTGATTATATGTATATCTATATCGATATCGATGTCTATTTTTGATTATTTTTTGGGATGTGTAGATCACATGGCAGAAGACCGCCAATTTTCCTGAACAGGACACTGACAACAGTTCCGTTTGGTGACGCTGCCTTGTCTTAGACCGAGCAGCTGGGAGATCAACGATGTCCTCCACGAATGGTTCGATCATGATTCTTGTCTGAGTATTCTATGGGAACTATTTATCGAGTATTTGTTTTTCCTTTCGGAAGTGTCAATCTTGTGGGTTTCATGTTAACTTTTATTGAGGTGTGTGTGTGTGGCTTTGATCCAAAATGGCCACTATCTTGAATTCGGAGAAAAATCTTGGGTACAGGTCAACATTGTTTATCCCCGTATTGGGTTTTTAGATACTGAATATTCCCAAATTTTGTTGACAAAGTGTTTTAGCTATTTTTGAGCGGCGATATCCATATTCTCAGGGGATCTGCCATGTGTTTCGGACGTGACAAGTTCTGCGTGACGTCACAACTCAAGTTGTTGACCCTGCGAGCTGGGATCAACTAGCAAGGCTTCTGGCTACATCCATGTCGAGCTGGGAAATCCGTTGACCAACATCCAATTGGTAAATAAAGTCACCAATAAATGCCAAAAACATCATAGTCTAACACCCAGGCAGGTGCCTGAGTTGGGATGATTTCCCACTGAAGCAGAATCAGCCCGTTGTAAACAATAGGCAAATGGTGTTTGAATAAACCTTGGTTGATGAATTGGGATTACCCCCAAATAGTGAGTTCATTTGCTACTAAAATGGTGCCACCCAATTGAACAGCCCAGGGGTATATAAATAAAATTCCTGAGTTGACATCATATATAAAACTATACAGCATATATATATATATATATGTCTACATATCTACCTATCTACCTATCTACCTACCTACCTACCTACCTACCTGCTTATCTATCTAGCTAGCTAGCTAGCTATCCATCCATCCATCCATCCATCCATCCTGTATACATCCATCCATCCATCCATCCATCCATCCATGCATCTATCTAACTGGGTATATCCAAATTTGTGTTGGATGATCCATGGTCTTCCGCCACGTGCGGGTGCTGCTGGCGGCAGCTTGCTGCGCGGTGCTGCCGGCTTTTGTGTGCCTGGGGATGCAAAAATGGCAGACATGGAGGATTAGCCAACAGAACGATGTGGAAATTCCTATGGTTTAAGGGGATTGAATGGGATATAATTGGATTTAATGGGATTTTACTGGGATTTTAATTTAATGGTGACTCACCCCAGGCTAAACTAACATTGTGGAAAATCTATGGGGAAACCCGAGGACTCAGCGAACATCTTTTTAGCTCATCGAAAAAGGTCTGGGTTGACCAGCAAACTGGTACTTCAACAGCAAAGAATTATGGATGTTACTCAACAAAACAAGCAATTCAGTACGGATATTTCAGCAACAATTTTTTTTTTTTTTTTTTCCGCCAGTTGGACTTGTAAACCATGGATGGTGGATTTGGATCAAAAATGAATCTGGGCAGTCCAACACTAAGATTTGCTGGATGGGGTTTGGTCCAACAAAACGTGCAACCATCCTCGGCAGTTGATAAAGCATATCATTTAGAGGAAACCATAGGCTTTTACCCTACAAAAATATGGGGTTTCCTCAGCAACTTGACAATGTCATTAGGTGCTTAAAAGCATCCAAAGCTGCCAAGACTCACCAGGATGAAATCATGGGGTATCCCATTTGGAGAGCGTGATTTGGTGGGCTTTGCGGTAGTTTCACATTACAGTGCATATATATTTAATATTTATATGCATATTATATATATATATGATGTTGGTTTGCCAGTCCAGATCTGGCTACATCCAAAAAAATAGGTAGTTCAAGCTGATGGTTTGTTTCGTGCTGAAGATAGTATGTCCACCATGTCATTACTGTAACCCTCTGCAACCACTGACTGACTACTCTTTTAGAAACCCTTCAAACATGAAGGATGGACCAGGAACTATCTACCCATGTGCCGAGGCTATGTACCCGTGTATATAGCTTTTAGTGGGGTCATATATGTTCAGATATAATATACATATGCATGTATATACAGTATATATATATATATATATATATATATGTATGTCTAAAAACATATGTATATATATATATATGTATATATATATGTCTATACATATATGTATATGTCTAAATATACATGTCTATATTTACATATACATGTACATATACATAGACATAGACGTCTACATCTACATCTACATGTACATCTACATATACATACATATATATATACACATACAGTACATATATGTATATGTATATATATATATACATACATATCCATCATCCAATCGTCATGGACACTTGGGGATGCTCCAGGCTGAAGCCATCATATCTTCCCCCTACTGTCTGGTAAACTAACATCCCTATGGAAAACCACCACTTTTAATGGGTAAATCATGGTAAATCAACTATTTCTATGGGCCATGGCTTCAATAGCAAACTGTTAGTTTACCTCCCGAGGCTGCCCTTTGCTGTCCTGAAAAAGCGCTGGTGGCGCAGTGCCAAGGCCCAGCGCGACTTGGTGGACTTGCCGTCCCAGCATGGGAAGAATCCCAGACATCATGGTAATATTACTTGGATGACAACCAAATATGAATCATAGGTCATGGCATTGGGGTACCCAAGGAACTGGATGGAGCAATATGTGGCCCCATACGCATATATACATATCGTTATCATGGTCCTTGGAACCTCAAGAACCATACTTGGGAGCCAAAGACGGGAGGAATCGAGAGATAGGAAAATAATGGGAATAGGATCATCCAACACTAAATGAGGAGCTAATGGGAACTTCGTATACCCTCCAGCAAATTGACCGACGTGTAAAACCCAGGTTGTTTTTCCCAAGGGAAAGGGTCTACATTCAATTCATGATGGGTTTTCCATATCTGCGTGGATTTGCTGGAGGGTGACAATCGTCATGATAACAGTTGGAACGTCAATAACCATAATCATTTAAGTAATGGTCACAATCATGATGAACAGGCTTTAGATGGTTTTTCCAATGGAAAATAGATAGAGCTAATACCAAACCCGGGGTTCTGGGAGGTATCTAATATTAGAACGCCCCGAACATCTGGGTCAACCTTGGCTATATAGTATCTTGGATTCACCGTGACATGGCCATTGAGACAAAGAGGCAGGTCATCTTGCGATTGAAATCTCTTCAAAGTGATGGTTTAATCGAAGAACTACCCACCGTAAGATTGTGCGAATGAGAATATTCAACAGCCTGGGGATTCCACTAATTACTCAACACGGCAGTTTTGATCGGCAGGTCAGTGAAGACAAATCGGTTCTTTGGGAATTCCAATGTTTTTTCTTTAATGTAGAATCTTCTACCCATAGCAGGCACAGCAATTGCAAAAACTGAGAATCTAACCATCAAAAAAGTAGGGACATGATGACCTTCAAGAATAACATTTCTCACCAGTTGTCATGATCCACTGCCCATCCTACTCATCTACTCAGCCTTGCGGCTGAACTTGTTTTTTCAACCATGGCAATAGAAAAGCAAAGGAGAAAGAAAGGACAGTAGAACCCCTTTTAAAACCCGTCCATAGTGGGATTTTCCCAATACAAACCAGTTGGATTTTCCATTGCCAGGTTATAGATTACTTGATCTCAGGCCCGGCCATGGCGGCAGCCTTTGAAGAAGAAGTCTCCAGTTGGGCTGAGGACGCGGTAGCATGCGGTAGCCCCGGATTCATGAGGCCAGTTGAAGAGTGACAATTTTGAAGAGTCCAATCATTTTTGATCAAGAAGTAGTCTAACTACTTTAGCAGTCGATTTTTCAGGTGTTGAAATGTCAACCCTTTGATGAAATGTCAACCAAGATTTGGGGGGCGAAAGTGGCTAAGTGGCTATGTCCCAAGTTCCCACTGGTTGGTTATAGAGGCTTCCCCACATGAAAACCAACCAATAATAGATATAGCATGATATAGCTATATAGATAACAGACTGCAAATTGTAGATGATCATTTGCCATACTTATTTACCATACTTGTAGATATAGCTATATAGATAGCACTCTATACCAAATTGGGCTTGGTGGAATGCATGGGGGGCACTGTCATCCCCCTTACATAGCTGGTAAAATGATGTAAAATGAGGGTTTCCAATATTTATCATTACTATAATCATTATCATTCTTATCCATCTTATCATTATTATCATTGTCGTCATTATATATTATTATTATTATCACTATTGACGGAAGTTTAGAAGTCAAACTTCCGGCAATATGGACAGATGGAAAAGAAGAGGTGGGAAGAGTCAGAGAGGAGATGAGAAGAAGAGAGAAGATCAGAGAAGAGAAAGAGTCAGAAGAAAGAAGATGCAGGTGCGCGAAAAGGTAGAAAAGTCGCGATTCACTGTGTTTTTCCAATGATTTGTGGCTTCGGAGGATCGAAAAGTAGGCTCGCTAAAGCAGCGGGTGCGGAGCCATCTGGCCAGATGAAAGATGAAAAAATTGCACGCCGTTGTGGCGCGAAGCACATTTCCAAATCAAAATGTACAAAGCACCACATGCTCGGACCACTTTTGGAAGTTGCGATGTCGAAAAAGTGCACGTCGTTGTTGCGCGAAGCACATTTCCAAGTCAAAATGTACAAAGCACCACATGCTCGGACCACTTTTGGAAGTTGAGATGTCGAAAAAGTGCACGCCGTTGTGGCGCGAAGCACATTTCCAAGTCAAAATGTTAAAAGCACCACATGCTCGGACCACTTTTGGAAGTTGAGATGTCGAAAAAGTGTGTGGCGCGAAGCACATTTGACGGGAAACCGTGGGAAATAGCTTGGGGACGACAGGGTGGACGGACGGGAAGCTGTGGGAAATAGCTTGGGGAGGGAGCGAGGCTGCAGACACGACAGGGTTGACGGACGGGAAAGCGTGAGAAATAGCTTGGGGTGTTGGGAGGGAGCGAGACGGAAGCGACGACAGGGTGGACGGAAGGGAAACCGTGGGAAATAGCTTGGGGAGAGTTCTGTTGGCAGGGAGCGACACTTCAGAGACGACAGGGTGGACGGAAGGGAAACCGTGGGAAACAGCTTGGGGAGAGCTCTGCTTGGGAGGGCGCGACGCGGCAGAGACGACAGGGTGGACGGACGGGAAACTATGGGAAATAGCATGGGGAGAGCTCCGTTGGGAGGGAGCGACACTTCAGCGACGACAGGGTGGACGGGGAGGGAATCGGACCCCAACTGCAAGCGCCAGATTTCAGTTGGCACTGCCTCAACTGCGACCGCCAGATCTCAGTGATGGGCGCTGCCGGACCCCAACTGCAAGCGCGAGATCTCAGTAGGCATTGCCTCAACTGCGACCGCCAGATCTCAGTGGTCGGCGCTGCCGGGCCCCAACTGCAAGCGCGAGATCTCAGTAGGCATTGCCTCAACTGCGACCGCCAGATCTCAGTGATGGGCGCTGCCGGACCCGAACTGCAAGCGCCAGATCTCAGTGGGCATTGCCTCAACTGCGACCGCCAGATCTCAGTGGTGGGCGCTGCCGGGCCCCAACTGCAAGCGCGAGATCTCAGTAGGCATTGCCTCAACTGCGACCGCCAGATCTCAGTGATGGGTGTGCCGGACCCGAACTGCAAGCGCCAGATCTCAGTGGGCACTGCCTCAACTGCGACCGCCAGATCTAAGTGATGGGCGCTGCCGGACCCCAACTGCAAGCGCCAGATCTCAGTGGGCACTGCGGGACTTCAATTGCGAGCGCAAGATGTCACATAGAATGTGGTCGGGCTCACTGGAAGAAAGTAACTTTCACCAACTTCGCGATTCCGAAAAATTGGAGCACTACCTTGTGGTGCAACATGTCCAGGAGTCTGGCCTTGGGGTGGTGCTGGAGCTAGAGGCCTTGGAAGGAAAGTCTTGCGGCGACTGGGCGCAGTGACTGGACGGTAAAGGAGGCCTGAAGGGCAGGGGGATCTACAACACATCATATGGGGGTTCTAAGGCATGGGGGCACCAAGTCACGGATGACCATTTTGGAAACCCTCAAAAAGCAAAGTTGCTCAAGTTGGTTTAGCTGCACTCATATTTCACTACTAGGAGGTTTGTGGTAGATAGATAAAATTATGTATATATATATAATATAGCTGGATTGGAAAGTACGTAAAAACAATTTTTTGAGATTTTGCCTACGAGCGCGCGGGTAGCAAACGCGCGGTGCGCAATGGGGTGCGCAAGAGGAATGCGCATGTGCGCGCGCAGGATTTGAAAAGTGAACGTGCCAACGCGCGGG
>Ga0126342_10020804_pt1 | contig 10997 bp, 10 predicted proteins | sample Cyp1metagenome_FD_92528 | JGI IMG/M metagenome (GOLD analysis project Ga0126342, IMG submission 92528) | Coral microbial communities from Lord Howe Island, Old Settlement Bay, Australia - Cyphastrea 1 metagenome | ecosystem: Host-associated > Invertebrates > Cnidaria > Coral ... | reverse complement strand
TGAACTATAGGTCATTTATGTTTGGGAAACTTCCGCCGCCGGCTTGCCCGGGTCTATGTTAGATTGATAGATAGATAGATAGATAGATAGATGGATAGATAGATAGATAGATAGCTAGGTAGATAGATAGATATATATATATATATGATACAATTATAGGTAATTGTTACCAATCTTGTGGCCAGGTCAAAATCCCTGACATCCACCAAATGCACCAAAAAAACATCAAAATGTTCACCAACCTGACAATCCCAGACGGTCCTCTCGCACGGGTAAGCTCTTGAAACTATCAGAAGATGGAAAGGGAACCTTCGGTCGTTGTGGATGGCGAAGGCTCGTGGATTTCGCTTTGAAAATGCTTTCGGTAGCTTCAACGATTCAACCCATCCACACCATCCAGTTCGTGATGAATCACTGGAGTCACCCGCCAGTTCGGATCAGTTCTGATGAATCCTGGAAGTTGAAATAATCGCCGTTACCCAAGTTGTCGGGAGCCTTTGAAAGACAAGTCTTTCGGGGGGAAAACAACTCTCCCTGTTCAGCAAAGTCACAGAGTCATTCCCGGGCTAAGGCAGAAAAGATTTGAAGACCGCTGGAAACAGCTGAACCAAAGTTCCTGTTTCAATAGGCATTTATCATGGCTTTAGTATGCTTTGGTAATTGTGGCCATAAGTTCCAGATTCAAATGTCACTTCTTCCAGATTCCCCACTGGATGTCTCATGTTGTTCCAGATCTGTTCCATCTTCATCCAGGAGGCGTGAAGGTAAAAACCAATGTTTGCCTTGTGAATCCTCAGTAGCAGCGGAAGTAGATGAAGAACTCCTCTGTTATGTTCAGCACCGCACCCCAACAAAACACTTGTGAACAACAAATGTGGTAAACAAACTCCATGACGTCTATAGAGTCTAGTGAAGCATCCCATCATATCCAATCAAACACATGCAATGTTCATCTCCAACAAGCAGAAGGTGATGCTAGAAAATCATCTCATCACCATGTCTTGGTGCAAAAAAGGCCCCCAAGACATCGAACTCCCAGTGACAGTGGATTTCCCTATCGAAAACAAACACCGACTCGGCAAATCTAGTCGTGGTCATGGACACACATATATATATATATATATGTAGTATACATATATATATATATATATATATACATACAATCATACATATATATATATAATATATATATATATATATATGTCGTATATATACATATATTATACACATATACATACATGTACCCCATTATAATACCCCAGATCTGGTGGTTCAAGCAGTTACAGTCAAATCTCTATTTACTTGCTAAGCCCTATCGTCTTCATATCCCATTCAGAGAATTGTTTAACCCTTCTCTGAGGCGTAGGCTTGCGCGCAATGAATGTTGGCGTCATGAGCATGTGATAGTCCTGTCGCCACCCGACACTGGACTGGATGGCTGTTTGGACCCAATGCCGGTCATGTTCAGGATCAATATAGATTGGTATAATCCCATCCCCCGGTCATTTTTGAAAAACCATGGTGAATGATCCAGAATGCTTCTTATTTTACAGCTGTTTTTCATCTTGAGCCATGCTCATGTTGGCAAAATCATCACGTCTGATGCTACTGGTGATGTTGCCATGCCAAAGCCATCTGAGTCACAATGAAAAGTCCACCAAAAAAATCGTTGATTTTACCATCAACACCTCCATTTACGTTCGGGATTTTTCCAGCCTGCCATGGTTTGATGAAACCGGAGGGTAACTCAAGTTTTCACATGGACCTGCCGTTCTACATCCAAGTTGTGAGTTGTGAGTCCCCCGGCTTCAGTGGCTTAGTAGAACCATGTAGAAACCCCTATGGGGATTCAACCAACCCCATTCAGAGCTGGTTCTTCATAAGCCCAGCTCATGAGCCCAAACCATAAGCCCAGGTCATAAGGTCTTATTATCCAATAGTCAATGATAATAAGACCTTACTATATACCTTATTGGTTCAGTTATAGGTCTTATTATCCACCGGATCATCTTATTGTCATTGACTATCTGACCATATCTGAACTAATGGGATCCAATGCACTGCTCCTGAACCCAGATGAGATCCGACTCGTGCAAGTGTGGCACCGAGGACGTTGCCTGGTGCTAGGCTGGTGGCTGGCCCCCTTGATACGAAGCGCCAAGGAAAACCATGGGATGATTCATATCATGAGAAATGATGACAGACCTGACCTAACCAACTTACTTTTGGTTATTAAAATATATAATGGGGCCCAAAACAATGGTGGACAAACTGGCCAAATCGCAATTCTTCATGGCGAGACTGATAAACCATGGGATTTGGAGACGGTGCAATCAAATCCTACTGCTGGGCTCACAAGAATGTAAGATCTATCCGATCATATACTGGTTGGTGGTTGAGCCACCCCTCTGGAAAATATGAAAGTCAGTTGGAATTATGACATTCCCAAAAGATGGAAATTCATTAATTAAACATGTTCCAAACCACCAACCAGTATATCATATGAAGTTGGTGACTCCCTCGAAATTGATCGACATGGTATGAACATACGCGACAAACACCGAACACCACCACCACATACCACGGTATCCGCAGGTTAGTTTTGTAGCTGCTTTCCCTGCGACACTGGAAATTTGAATGCTATCAGCATCACAGAGGGCTGTTTCCAAGATTGGAAAACACAATCCCATGGTTGATCATTTTCCCCACTAAAACGGCCATATTGGTAAATTCATGTAAATTCCCCATTTCTGGGCCCGTTTGGTGGGTAAAGTTGCGAAACCGACATCCCATGTTGATGTAGATCACATTCTCTTTTTGAAACCTGCCATAGAGTATGGGTACGTGTACTGGTACAGCCCCAGTTTCAAGACCCGGGGCCCAAAACCCTCAGCTCTCTTCTGCTGAGACGCGTAGATGTTGTTGATGTGTTGGTAAGCTGCCCATCCCTGTTCGTTGAACAGCCTTGGAGGATGAAGACATATCGTAACTTACCCTCTGGTACTTTAATCGCTTTAACACTTTGCTATGGAAAGTCACCAGTGTTAATAGGTATAAAAATATATAAAAATAATATATAACTGGGTCATTTAAACCAATTAAAGTATGAAACAGCATGAAACAAACAACTTTTGGATTTGGGAGGAACCAAACCCGCTGGTAGTTTCAGCCTATCTCAAACGTATTCCAATGACGCATCATGTTTTGTTTAGCTCTGGATGGATAGTGTTGAAGGCACACGATTTTCAAAACACTCAATCTGATTCTGGTTGGTGGTTGACCTACCTCTCTGAAAAATATGAAAGTCAGTTGGGATGATTCTTCCATATATTATGGAAAAAAAACATCATGTTCCAAACCACCAACCAGTGATATAATAGGATCCTCAAGTCGCCGGCAGAATCCCAACGTAAACCAACATAAACCAACTGATAAATGATACTTGACAGCATCAACCTGCGATATGAAGAGAAGAGGATCCACGACCCCCCAACGAAGTGTTGAAAACTGTCATTCCATTGTACTTGATTGTTGGATTCCCATAGTTTGTGATGATATTCCAATCTGTTGGAGAAATTTGGATAGTATAACTATATCGCAATCAACAAGTGTTTTGAACAGTGCTCTATTGCCTAGTGCATATTTTTTACAAAACAAGTGCACTCTTGGAAAGTGCCCGCATATTGCTGCAGGTCAAAAACCTGTCACCCTGATCAAATGGCCAGTGAACACCGAATTGACGCATGCTCTGATATCTTGATTCCAATCACTTTGGGCAGACCAATGGCTCCAAAGCCCCACTTGTCCCATAAGATGTCAGCCCTTCTAAGCCCATTGATCTCTTCAGAAAGCAATAAACAAATCGGGATGTCAGCATCCTGCTAGGTACAGAAGTCCGTATATAGCCCAAACATGACCTAAATTAGGTCGTAAGAATCCAAGAATAACAATGTCAACATGTCATTCAATTGGACAACGATGAAGTTTTGAGCCATAGCCATTGCTAAACAGAAAGGGCGTTGCCACACATCATGGGCCTGTGATCAAACTTGAGAGCCCCCAAGAAAATGGATGGTTATATCAACAAGTTGAACGAACATTGCTATTACAAAAATTGAAGAAGTGCTACTGAAATGTCTGGTATAATCTCTGGATTAATATGGCAGTGTGTCAAAACCTTGTACCCCTGGTGAACATCAAAATAGCTGGTAAATGGATGTTCATCCCACTAAAAATGGTATTAATAGGTATTGATCCATAGCCATATCTGGTATATTGTATAAAGAAGCAACATATGTCTGATGGCCCAACGCCGGGATCCAAGGGGCTGGGTCTTCACGGACTGAAAGGTCTGCATGCTATCGTGAAAGACCTAAAGGGCGGCCGCGATTTTCGTGACTCAAAAAAATGGTTTAAACATGTTTAAACCATCTGGTTGGTTGTGCAATGCCCATCTTATTAATTCTTATTATACGGTTAATGATTGTTAATAATAATCTGGTTGGTGGTTTTAACCCATCTTGAAAAATATGAGTTCGTCAATGGGAAGGATGACATCCCATATATGAAATGGAAAAAAAATGTTTGAGACCACCAACCAGCCATGGTTGAAACCGTCAAAACAGGGGATTTCACTAAAGGATTGGGTAACTCATCAAACATATGGATAGTTTACACCACTAAACCAATAAACGTGGTCAACGCAAATGAGATCTAGGTAAATTTCAGAATCTACTAGCCGCATCTAGCCGCCAATGACACAGGACTTGTGGAACTGATTGATGTCATCAGCCATTGACCTCCTGTTTTCTTGGATCTACTCATTCCATAGGTCATCCCACTAAACCATGGAAACAACACGGAACAATGTTTTTCTTTAAAAAAAACATGCAAAACGCAGGAAATGCAATCTTGACTGCCCGGCACGCAGTGGGTGTCGAAGCGAATTACATGACATAGGAAACCTTGATGAACAAAAACAACATGTCATAAGTAATCAGCCAGCCAGAAACTGGGCGGCCAAGAACATACCAATTTCGGAACCCGTTAGAAACCCGTTGGAAACCTCATGACTTAGGACTTGTGGAGGGCTTTGGTCCTGAGTCACTAGCCCCCAGTACAATTCCCCTCTCTTGGATGGTTCCTCATGTTTAATCAGGCTATCAATCATCCACACATGTAAGAATAATATACTCAAATTACACTCCAGTAAATTATATAACATAGACCTGCCAGATAGGGGGTTGCAAGATTAGTTTCCACGAAGAATGGGTTATTTTCAGGGTCTATGTTAATTTACCAGAGGGTATTAAGTTCCATTAATACATCTGCATACAATGAATTCTGTATGTTACATTAATACACCTGCATATGTATTGTGTTACATTGATACATCAACCATATCAAAAAAGGATCATGATACAGTAATACATATAATATCATTAACATATATTAATCCCATAATGTGGGTAAATCAATAATAAACCATCCCCCAAATCACCATTTTTATAGGTGGTATGGTTACCATTCCCAAATGGGTGGTTTATGACATTGTTTTACCCACATTATTAATGTTAATGATTGCCTTATAGATGTTTTATAGATATTTAAAGACGATTTATAGATGATGTATAAATGATTTATAGATGATGTATAAATGATTTATAGATCATCTATAAATTATCTATAATATGTTCATGATGCATTTAACATCTTTAAGCCCCGTATCAACAGCATCAATCCCACTGGCTGCCACTTCTCGCCAATGGCTGCCCCACGGGCCAAAGAAGATCGCGGCAGAATACCAAGAAGTCCTCGAATTCCTGCAGCGGAACGTGGCATCTATGGTTAATCTATGGTTGATCTATGGTTGATCTATGGTTGACCTATGGTCTAGATCGACCATAGATCAACCATAGATCGACGATAGATCAACCATAGATCAACCATAGATCAACCATAGATCAACCGTAGATTATCCGTAGATTAGCCATATATCAACCATAAATCAACCATAGATTAAGCATAGATTAAGCATAGATTAACCATAGATCAACCATAGATCAACCATAGATCGACCATAGATCGACCATAGATCAACCATAGATTAAGCATAGATTAAGCATAGATTAACCATAGATCAACCATAGATCGACCATAGATCGACCATAGATCGACCATAGATCAACCATAGATCAACCATAGATCAACCATAGATCGACCATAGATCAACCATAGATCGACCATAGATCAACCATAGATCAACCATAGATCAACCCTAGATCAACCGTAGATTATCCGTAGATTGGCCATATATCAACCATAGATCAACCATAGATTAAGCATAGATCAACCATAGATCGACCATAGATCAACCATAGATCAACCATAGATCAACCATAGATCAACCGTAGATTATCCGTAGATTGGCCATATATCAACCATAGATCAACCATAGATTAAGCATTGGTTGATCTATGGTTCATCTATGGTTAAGCTATGATTAATCCATGGTTGATCTATGGTTCATGGTGATTAATGATATTTAATGGTGATCATCTATGGTTAAGAATGGAGAAATCTATGGTTAATCTATGGTTAATGATGAGAAAACCTGGTGTGGGCTGGCTTGCCATACCATACGCACCAATTACCTGTTGGTTGTTGAGGCCGGGGAAGCTCTACTGTATGAATTGACCAACAAGAAAAGGACATCTGTGGTGTGGGATACTGGAGATGGAATTCTCCACGCGCCCATATCAGAACCACCCACGTGCTCACGCTGTTGTTGATCTCGATATATGCATATATAATATATATATATATTATGTGCGTGTATGATATATATATATATATATATATATGTTTGGATGCGCCAATCAAGCACGTGTCTGTACATTTGTTTTACACATCTGATACTGCAAGAGTCTACAACAGCACGGAGTCAAAGTGCAAACACACATCGAAGGCGGTTGCTTCATACATCACCACGTGCGTACGATGTTTAAAAACAAAACACATGTGGGAATGGGTCAAAATTGAAGACCTGGGGGACCACAGATTTTAGTCTATTCTTAGTATTAACCATCTAACTATTGGGGTACCCAATTTTGACTCATACCCATGTAAATACACTATCTTGACGGCATGTGTTGCCTAAGCGCTCAATGAGTCACGGCATCTGATGTCACATGGCTCCACCAGCACGGTTCATCTACAGCTGATCCAATTGATCCGGGAATCCAGCGTTACATTTTCCATGTCCTTGGGATTATATAACAATCTATGGTTAATTTATGGTTAATCTGTGGTTAATCTATGGTTAATCTATGGCTAATCTATGGTTAATCTATGGCTAATCTATGGTTAATCTATGGTTAATCTATGGTTAATCTATGGTTAATTTATGGTTAATCTATGGTTAATCTAATTCTAATCGATTAATCGACAATCAACATGAATTGACACTTCGACATAAATGACATAATTCCACACTATCCCTGATCCAAGATGATCCAAATCCTTCCTGGGAAGCTACTTCCGGTAAACTCACATCGTTATGGAAAATGGACAATCATAGATGATGTACCTATGGAAATCGTGTTTTTTTTCCATGTTTTTGTTCAGCTACCCTCTGGTAAACTAACATAACTATGGAAAATCACCATTTTTGATGGGTAAATCCACTATAAATAGTGGATCTTTCCATAGTTATGTTAGTCATTACCAGAGGGTATGTATAGTACCATCTTCGGTGCCTTTTTTTTCCGCGCCTTTCTCGGTGGCCACACTGGGATCATGTCATTGGCCGCCTCGGTGATTTCTACCGGGTAGATGTAATGGGAATGGGATGGAAATCGACTTGGAAATTACCCTCTGGTTATGACTAACATAGCCATGGGACATGACCCATTTATAGATGGTTTACCTATTAAAAATAGTGATTTTCCATGGCTATGTTAAATAACCAGAGGGTAAATGAAAGGGGATTTCACATGAATCACAGTGTTTTCATGGGAATTTTGATGGGGATTTTAGGGTGATTTCATGGTAATTTGATGGGGATATAGCTAATGCTAATGAACTTAATATGATACTTGGGTCTGAACATGCAAAATATCTTCAAATATCTTCAAATGGTGGTTTATTGGCGGTTCCACTATGTTTCAATGAGGAACATCTGATAAACCATGGGAGCACAATTTCATCTGCTGTGAATATATCCAGTGTGAGCCCATTAAATCCCGTATAACACCCACTTCATTTATCAAGGGATATGTGTGTTTGTCCGGAAAATATGGGAGATATACACCCACAAATTCAAATTGAGGCAATATTCAATGGGAAGAAGACGGTTGTAGAGTTTTGACCGTCATATTGCATGGAAAGATATGGAAACTCTCGCTTATATAAACCAACGAGGGTTTCATCCTATGCCGGTGGATTCATTTGAGTGGATTTCACCTGTGGCCAGGTTGATACTCTCTGGTAATTTGACACGTTCTATAACGTTCTATAAAAATCACCATGTTCAATACGTAAATCATTGAACTAAATGGACCGTCTATATCATAGCCACAGCAAGCTGTTAAGAAAAAACGGATGGTACATATGATTTGGATTGATTTAGTGGATCATATCCCTATTCGTCAACGAATACAATATGATATATCCCTCCCTGCTAACTACAGAGTGTGCAAACAACAGCCAAGACATGACATGGCAGGGTCACATCCTCTTGATTGTTACTTGACCTTCTCCGTCGTTGCTGAGAACAGTGATTAGCTGTTGGCTGTATCCACATTATTTGTTCAACTCAACTCCTTTCTCTGTTGCTTGAAGCCGAAATTCTTGGTGGTTTCGAGTTTCGAGTACGATCGGGTTATGACTAACATAGCCATGGAAAATCGCCCATTTATAGATGGTTTACCTATAAAAAATGGTTGTTTTGGATGGCTATGTTAGTCATAACCAGAGGGTATCTGTTGAGGAAATGAATCTGTTGCTGTTTCCAATCCCCGATGGTGCGGATTTAAGAAACTCCCCATGGGTCAGAAAGTGGAGCTGCAAACCTCGAGGTGAAACATGGTGAACCATTTAACATCATTTAACATCCTCATATTCCTCATTGACCCTCAATGATACATGTGGATCTTTGATCCCAATGCTCTGTATAAAATATGATAAAATATGATAAAACAAATCTATAAATGCCTGGGTGTTGTCATTCTCAATGTGGGATTTATCATGACCCAAGATGGTCTCAGATTTTCACCGAGCGATCCCCGATGGATCTGCCGAGCGACCAGGAGCTTCTCGATTTCTCGCTTGTCCTTCTCGGTCTCTGGATGGACTCCGGGCCAGCCGATGTTGACCACCTCCAGCGATGTGGAAATTTCCATCGGCTGTCCAGGGGCACCAATAGCTGGATGGGGGCCTTGAAATCTATGGTGAAAAATGGAGAAATCTATGGTTAATCTATGGTTAATCTATGGTTAATGGTGAAAACATGACAATTAATGGTGATGAAATCTATGGTTACTATCTGGTTAATCTATGGCTATTCCATGGTTAATGGCCATGGAAAATTCCAAAACTTAAAGTGGATGTTTTTATCCGGGTACCTCTGTTTTAGGCCACCCCCATCTATAAAAATTCTATACTTGATGAGCTTTACACACCAACTTATAACATCTTAAAACTGCCCAGTAGGCCTTGTGTAGTGTGGTAAGCTCAACAATAAGTCATCCCAGCAACCAAACATTTGGGGGTCATTTGGGCATTTGGGGATGGTCTTTTCTTGGGGTTTACAGGTTTACCCGACTGATGCTTCCAATGGATATACATCATCTATGTGCATCTTAAGGGTATTGTCTTATCTATTGCATTTGGATGTGTCACAGATCCGAAGTTGCGCAACATGATGCAAGACCATAAAAACTGTGATTGCGCAACGGGGCCACCGTTGCAATTCAACAGTCTGCCACCACCACGTCTCCACGGCGCAAGCGCGGCGCAGACCTTGAATTTTTTCTTTTCCTTAATTTCCTGGCACAGCTCCAGGGAGGGGAAGCTCCAAGGATCTGGGATGCGGTCCCCATCGGCTAATGGAACCATGGAATTTCAATCGCCGATGGGGCCATTAGGTTTCAAATATGTTCAATGACGTTTCAATGGACTTTGGCATTTTTGGAGACACATATGTAACCTAAATTGGCATCAAGGCTTTCTGTTGCTCGAAGGCATGCACATCTCTTCCAGTAAACTTCCAGTAGAGGTTGATCTGACGCGAGTTTCTTTTCTCCCAAATCTTGTGACATGACTGCCGAGATTTCCCTGAAGATCTGTCTTCCTGGATGCCGTTCAACAGACTACAGCCTCTGTTCATCAACCTTGTTGAACCCCCACACCTGCAATCCTCCAAGGATAGGGTTCATGTGAGCCGTGAGTATTTGTTGCACAAGTCAACCCCGTCTTGAGGCAATGTTGGGACCTGTTGGGAGACACGAGTTTTGGCCAAACTGGGGGCAAGAAGTCTTGAACCTTCAATACCCCTATGCACATAGCAGAATGACCATCTAGGATTCCTCCACCAGGAGCAAAAACATGGTCAACAACATTGGATTCCACAAGTTGTTTCATCGAACATGGCTGGGCTGGTTAGAATAAATCAATACTTTCCACGAATTTCCACCCAAGAAAAACACCAATGACCAAGGTTTACCAGTCACCTGTGGCTTATCCAGACCCCAGCCTGTATCAGTGGCAAGAAGGCAAAGTTTCTCCCATCTGTGGGAGCCTCAATTGAGTGCCGCAGTGACTGGAATCGCCAAGTTTTTAAACATAACTCCAGAAACTATCGGGTTTATGGTGTATATATATATATATGTATGTATATGTATGTATATGTATGTATATGTATGTATATGTATGTATATGTATGTATATGTATGTATATGTATGTATATGTATGTATATGTATGTATATGTATGTATAT
>Ga0126342_10020803_pt1 | contig 10997 bp, 13 predicted proteins | sample Cyp1metagenome_FD_92528 | JGI IMG/M metagenome (GOLD analysis project Ga0126342, IMG submission 92528) | Coral microbial communities from Lord Howe Island, Old Settlement Bay, Australia - Cyphastrea 1 metagenome | ecosystem: Host-associated > Invertebrates > Cnidaria > Coral ... | reverse complement strand
TCGTTTAACCATCATTTAACCATCGTTTAACCATCATTTAACCATCGTTTAACCATCGTTTAACCATCATTTAACCATCGTTTAACCATCATTTAACCATCGTTTAACCATCATTTAACCATCGTTTAACCATCAAAAATGGGGATTTATAACTCCTTTGACCATCCAAAATAGGAATTTTCACATCAAACCATGGGATTTCATCGGATTCATCCCAATCGAGCTGGACCAGTGGACCCTGCTGTTCGTTGCACAAATCCACGAAAAAACGCAGCAGAAAAGTGGGGAACCTGGAAATATCTAGAAAAACTTTGTTATATCATCAAATATAATATATATATATAATCATGATTAATCGTCATTAATCATCTATAAGATCCTGGAAACACTTTCCGATCATTTTTGGGGATGATATATGAATATACGTGCTTTGCTTTTGTTTTCCTTCAATCCCTACCACGCAACCTGCGGCCACCGCAGCGTGTCGGCCTTGCCTTTTATTGCTGCGCCAGGAGAAGAAAATGGCGAGCGGCGGATTCTGTGGGAGTGGAATCAAAAAAGAGCATCTGTACTGTGAGAAATGGCTTGGTCCATATTCAGCAGCTACGGTTAAGACCCTTTACCAGTTATAACTGATTATAAATGGTTATAAATGTGGTTACTATTCCAGGGATGGGGTTATAACATGTTATAACTGACTTAGAACTGGTGAAGGGCCATAACTGCAGATGGATCTAGGGACCAAAATGGTGAGTTTTAGAGGAAAGTTGATGATTTTCACAATGGGATTTGGGGGTGCCCTATGTTCGGACTAATGCATATCTGATTTCCATATGAAGTTTGGTATTTTGTTTACCCCAAATTAGCTCACATGATTTGTTTGGTGCAAAAAAAACAATTAAACTAAGAATTTTTAAACTCATGTCCACTACTTGTGGATCAAGTTGCATGTTGTGCAGGATCATACTATTTCTGATAGTCTACGTGTTGCTGTTGCTTTTTTTTTTTGGAAGCGTTGAGGTTCAGGGCTGTCAGGATATGTAACAATATTTGTCTATATGTGCACAATGTATGTGCTATTAAACATAAAGCAAAACTTGCATAGAGGTATTGCAAACACGCAGTGGACTGCAGTAGGAACTGCTCCGCGTCATTCTTGTTCCGCAAATAGAACTCGAACTAAATACAGAGTGCCCCGCAAATGATAAGTTTGTTTACAAGCCCGTTTGACTATACAACGTGGTACCCCCCAGTTATAAGTTAGTTTATAACCCCCATCAACTATAGATATATCTACCATAAGTCCTACTTATATTGTAGTTATAAACTAACTTAAATATCTATGGGGCACATTGGGGCACCACTATGTAGTTATAAAGACCAGAAACCTTCAACAACCCTCTTGACAACAGTTAACCTATTTGAAAGACCAGCGAAACCAACTAAGCTACCGGTCTGGAGCACCACAGAACATAGATTTACGTGTCTGCATCTCAAAACCATATATATATATATCCAATGGATAATTTCCCTTGTGTAGACTGGAGAGTAACACATCCAAATGTCAGAAAAAATCAGATACATCGATTGTATAATATTTGATCACCCACCCCAACTGGTTCAGGAGTAGGGGGGGTGGATCCTACATTAAGAAACTGGAAAATACTAGGGGTTGGTGATACCAAAATTTGTCAACTTAACGTAGCTATCGTAGCTGGAAAATCACCAGTTTCGGTAAATCGAATAAAATATCGATCAATTTGCAATGTTCCATAGCTCTCTTAAAACTGGAGGAGGGTAGCCATGGATGAAGTATGCGAGAATCTTTACCCATCTGTCTTTGGGAATGCTGAATTCTTTACCCGTCCTGGCTCAGTCAGTACAGTCGATGCCCCAAAGCAGAAAAAGTTGGCCAGTCATTCAATGAAGACCTGGTCGCTGGCGTCTGCTGTCCGAAACTCCTTCGCAATTTTTTTTGCAGTGCCCAAGAGCTTCCCGTTTCTGATGATCAATGACTTTTGCTGACAACGGGTTTAATATGGAATTCTGAGGATTGACCGTTTTAATGGATTTCAAACAGAGCTGAAACCCCTTTTTGTTTTGAAATGAGTCATTCCGGGATGGTGATTTATAGCATATTACCAATATTACATACGGAAAAACTTCATTCAACCAGTTTGTCTTACTCAACTACAACCACAAACTAACATTCTGTGTAAATTTAATATTTCACCAAACTGAATTAAGGCCATTTGGGGATGATTTCCCTTATTCACCATGATTCCAGGGTTCGGGAGGACAGTGAGGTCGTTATAATTTACCAACATAGGTCACTCTTGGACATCGCTGAAATAAGCCGCAGCAACGTCTTAGACGTGCCGAAGCCACACTGCCCTCGCTGCCCAACGTGCTGGTCATCAACCCATCGCTTGCATCCGACTATCCTCTGCAGTTAAGATCCGAAATGCCAGTGATAACTGGCTACTGGTTGGTGGTTCTAACCATCTTGAAAAATACGAATGTCAATGGGAAGGATTATCCTGTATATGAAATGGAAAATAAAACATGTTTGAACAAACCAACCAGGCTATAAATATTTTTTTTTAATGTGGTTATACTATAAATGGGGTTATAACTGACCTAAAACTGGTAAAGGGCCGTAAGTGTGGTGACTTCAATTTAGCTGGCAATGGTAAAATTGGTACATGCCCCTTCGATGTCATCAAACATAGCTTAAGAAATGAAAATCCCCGAACTAAATGGGTACAGTTGGGAAAATCATCTACAAACCACAGGATGGCCCCCCCTCAGTTATAAGTTGGTTTATAAACCCCATGAACCACAGTTATCTATAGTTATATCATGTTATATCTACCATAAAGCATAGAATTCAGCCACTTATAAAGCGTTTCGGTTCACGCGAGCTCGACTGGGGCCCCCATCCTGCAGGTTTGGTCATTTCCACCGCTATGGTGTTCTGCGGTGGCGGTTCACATGCTGCTAGTCACGCAACATGGTGATGATTCATTGCCCGTATGCGAGCCATGGTGCTGCAGTTAAGGCCATTTATTAGTTATAACTGGTTATAAATGGAATTATACATTCTATAAATGGGGTTATGAGTAGTTAAAACTGGTAAAGGGCCATAACTGTGGAATATGCACACCAGCATTTGCCACAAAATCACCCAGTCATGTAGGTAAATATACCAGCACCATGGAGCATGTGGGTTGATTAAGATTACTTTAATGTGCAGGAAGCAGCTTCACCCCATCTCCAAGCCGATCCAAGCAAATTCAGAATGCAATTTCTCGTGAAATCCTGTTGTTAAAGCACAAAAATAAGTCAACCCGAGCTGTTCGTCATGTTTTTTCCTACATGCAACACATCAAAAACCACCAAAAGAAGCAAACACTAATCTGTTCGTGAAAATGATGTTCCAATCTTTGCCAAACAGTTAGTTCACTGTGCCAAAGAGAGGGATTGGTAGATGCCCATCATCACCAGGGCGGCGCATCCGAATTCAAGGCATAACAACAGTCGACTGGGCGTTCCAAACTGTTTACTGAGAGAGTCCCTGGAATCAGTTCATAACAGGAAGGGTGTTGCCCCCCTAGTTACTAAAGGTTCTGCAATAATTTCAAGACTTGCTATAATTTTACGAATCTTTATAGGATGGTGAGCCCCCTACAGTAGTTCAGTTTGTTTATAGCAAGGTACCACCGAACGTCGAAATCCACTGGGATTTGACGCACAACTTGCAACAGAGTGATAATGGTGTAAGATGGTGTAAGTATGTGTAAGATGTATATTGCTTATACGGCTTGATTTGTAAGGATTATACAGATTTATACAACAAATATCTCAATTACTATCCATTTACTAGCTTGATTCCGAATTAACCCATTTCACCGTGAATGATTGGCAAACCAACAAATTTCCCAAGTTCTATGTGGGTCCACAATTTATCTCCAAAGAGATCAGCCTTCTCATTCTCCAATTCACCATGTCTATGTTGGCTAGATTTTTGTTTCTTCCGCCTTAATCTCTATTTTGCCTGCGGTTGAATCTCTATTACTGTAAGTACTGATAGTTAAGTCCGATTCAAGTAAAAACAAATACATCCCAATTTCCCACTGGAATTTCTCTATCTTCGATGCTGGTATCTGTCTGTTCGACTTTCATGTCAAAAAATCACCATTGATGGCTGAATCCCGTGATATCCCGTACAAACCATGGATAAAGACCCAACTTGAGGATTAAACACTACATTTCTGACGCAAAAACTGATGAAGTAAGTAATTGTGATGGTTGAACACTTACTTTTACACGTACTTTTGCTGGATGAATCCCAGTTGTTGTTGTTTAAAGCACTATTATTTGTTGGTCAAATCACTATTTTGGTTCGTTAAGTCACTGTTTTTGCTGGTTAAATGATGGTTAGATCAAGATTTTCGTTGGTTAAATCCACTTTTCTGATTTTTCAGTTACCATTTGCTTTGGTTAAGTCATCATTTTCATCATCATGTGCCGCCTGTTGGTCCGTGCAACTCACCAGGCTGTTTTGACGTCGTGCGGTACATCACTCTCCTGCGAAACGTCTGGTGCCCCGGTCACGTGCGCCAAGGAATAGTCGCTGTGAAACATAGTACTTATATAGGGTACATACATTGGGATGAAAAAGAGGAACTAAGATAAACCAAAAAACGTGGTCACATGGTTCATATTGGAAAAACAAAAACAACAAGAAACTGCACCAGTTGATAGGTGGGCAAAATCCCCACCTATTTAGAGGTTTCAACAATCCCAACCATCCCAGGTGCAGGATTTCTTCTTCCATCCTATGTTGTGTCTAATTTGGTTGTGAAAAATATCCGATCATGGAATACTACAGTAGTTACTCAACATGTTGCGCTGAAATTTAGGTTTTTTGTTGCTTTTTTGTTGCTTCATGATTGAATACCCTCTGGTAAACTAACATAGCTATGGAAAATCACCATTTTTCATGGGAAAATCCACTATAAATGGCCATTTTCAATAGCAAACTGTTAGTTTACCAGAGGGTACCTTATTTCAAGAACCCACAACCATGATGATCAAACGCAGCGAACATGATGATTCAGTGATTAAAGAAAAAATGGTGGAGTCTAATCCCACAGCAAGATCATTTCGGACTCTCTATATATATGGTGTAATATTACACCATATATTACACCATATATTTCATATTACACCATATATTTCATATTCTAACATATTTCGGACATCATATATATATATGTATATTTCACTGTAATATATTTCATATGGTGTAATATATTTAATATATTCTAATCCCCAACATATAGATTTAGTGGCTTTATTATATATATAAATATATATATATATATATAAATATTTCACCAACTAGAACAGGGACTTGCAAGCGAAAATACATATATATATATACATATATATATATACATATATATATATATATATATATTTGATCATCAGTGCTGCATCAAGGCCATACGATAGATTTGGCCTCCAACCACAGTGGGTCGATGGACAAGTTGTCACCCAAAACTGATTCTGATTCGTCATGATTTGTTTTAACAGTTGCTCATTGGTTCCTGATTATAGACATCTCAATGTTGATTGGATTGGTTTAAGGGAAAATTTACAGGACACCATAGATTTTCCAAAAAAACATATGGGTCTTTCCGGTTAAGATTTTCCCTTAAACCAATCCATTGAAATGTTTCTTATGGTTTAAGAAACGGTTACCCTCTGTGTTTAATGGAAACTAGTCTTCCAACCCCTATCTGCCAGGGTCTATGTTAATTTACCAGAGGGTAACATCCCCGAAAGCCATCCAGCCATGGCTAGTTCCTCCCTGCCTGGACTGGACCCATCATCCCAAGAGATGGTCTGAAAAAACGGTGTTGAAACCCATCCAGCTATAGATCTAGGAATCTAGCACAGTTAAGGCCATAAAAAATAGTGAAATAACTGAAATAACTGGTAATTTCTATGGTGGTTAATAGTGGTTAATAGTGGCTAATAGTGATGAATGATGGTTATATAGTTATAACTGGTTATTTCTATGGGATGAGAAACATTCTATAAATGGGGTGACTTGTTAGTACTTATAACTGGTAAAACTCGGGCCATAACTGTATCCAAGTTCACCTGATTCCAAACCAATTTACATATGCTGTCGAAGCCCTAAGACGTAGTCTTTCTTGCACCTGCCCCCAGATCAAAACATGGTTTTGTAGCTGAAATCCAGATCACTTCATGTCATTTTGAAGACCTCTTGTTGCTACTCAAATTCCACCAGTTTTCTTCAGAAAAAAAATGTGTTTTTTGGATATCAACCACCATATTTGTTGATTTTCTCCATGTGTGTTGACTACCTCAACAAGTTTGTAAATGAGAAGCATATATCCACACACCTCAAAAATCCTCAAAAAAGGACAACATGTGCTAAAGCCCATTAAACAAAAAGCCAAGCAGGCTCCGACCTCCCCAGAAACGGCCCCCTTCCACCGTTGCCACAGCGCGTCCTCTGGGACCTGGTTGGGCATCACTGAGATCATACTGGTCATGCTGTTGCGCTCATAGACTGACTGCTCCATCCGCGCCCTGATCGAAGATATCGACTCCGGTTGTTTCGGAAGCCCTGGAAAAATATGGGATCTTCACTGATCTTCAGATGATACGAATCAATGTATATATATAATACATATATTGTATATTGTATATATATATAAATAATTATGTATATATTATATGATATTAACTCAAATATGCTATACATTTGATACACATTCAATATGAAAGTAGTACTGTGTCTTTTCTGTGTATATTCTCAGGGCTGTGGCAAGGCGCTGGATGACTTCCAAATCCGTCGCGCCGATCAAGTCCGCGCTGCTGCTCAGGTGGGCAACCTGGGATTGAATCCCCAAACATGTGGATTTTCCATGTGACTTCCATGGGTTTCTCACTTAAATAACCAATAGCCAATAATAACTACGATTTAATGGGATTTAACCAAAAAAACAATGGATTTCCCCCAGAAAACTGGGGGAACCATGATTAATGGTTCATTTATGGATGATTATACCTATGACAAATGATGATTTCATGGGTGTTGAATGGGTTGTAATGATGATTCACCTACAAACCTGAGATTTCACAATGAATAATTTGGATTTGGCGAACACATATGTTGATTTTCCTAACAAACAAAAATGAGCAGAAACATGAGGATCTAACCGGGGAAACTGTGGATTTAATAATCAACAATGTGGATTTTACCACACAAACATGCAGATTTAATATGATATAGTTTAACCAACCAAAAAGGTGGTATAAAACAAACAAGATGTCCTGTTTTTTTCAAAAAACATTTATCAATTGGATATGCATTCCAGTCTGTAGGCGATAGACATGTTGGAGGACGATGTTGATGGTCAAATCCTCGTTTTGGCACCTTCAATCCCCTTCTTGTTGGTTTCTGTAAACTGTAAACTATATCAAACCCTATAAAATTAACTTGCTAATGTTCGATGGCACAATCCACATAGTTGATTATCAAATTCACATGTCTGATGGTTACATCCCCCATTTCTATCCATTTCTTACTATCCCCACACTGTTGGTTACCTTGGATACTATCAATATCTGTATCCAGCTAGAAACCACCAGTGATATCTCCATTATGACTCCCATTACAGTCCCAGTTTTAGTTTGGTTTATGCCCCAATTTGTTTGGTAACGGAGGTTCATTTATATTCATTTATACATGTATATGTTCCTTTTTGATGGTGAACAAATCCAACCAAAAAGGGTGCAGAAAAAAGCACATCGGAATTCAGGGTCTCAGGGAGGACTCAATGCCAAAAGGCTGCAACTTGACGGTAGATCCATGGCTGCATGTTCCCATTGCCAGCCATGGTTGCTTGAGGCAGCTCCAAATGAGAAGTACTCGTATTGTCATACGTATGATGGCAACACCGGATTAGTAGGCCCCCAAAAAAGTCAACAAGGTCGATAAAGTGTTTGGAGGCATCTTCTGAACTACCCCCAAACGGGAAAGAAAAAGGAAAAGGCAAAAAGAAACAAACAACATACATAGCTGAGATGAACTTTATTAATTGGGGGTGAGCCCACTTTTAATTTGGGGGAACACGACTCATGGGGGATACCCTTTGCGAGCTTCCAACACGATCATTCTTTGTGCAAAAAGTAATAAGATATTTAGACGATATGTTGTTTGAAGAAATGCGCTTCTTTTGGGGCTAAACGAACCCATGAGGGATCAAGAAACTAATTCCACCAATTTAAGATTGAAGGGGAACAACACTGAATTAGTAGCACGAAAAATTGGGGGGTCGCACCATTATTGGAGATGAAAAAGACCATCGAATTGTGGGGGTTAGATCCCAACAGCCCCATGCATATCCTTATTACAACAGAATTAGTCAACATCTTTGGTTGTCTTCAAAAACAGGAGTGCTTGGGGCAGCTCTACTTAATCATGTATCTGGCACTACTTGCAGAACTTGCAAGGCCTATCCTAACCCATTATGGTGCTTATAACCAGATCAGTTGTAAGGATTTATAAGAAGCCCAACTGACTCATGAGACATACAGCTATCCTGTCCCATTTCATTGGTTACTTTGAAGGCATTCCTTTGACGGGTTAGTTCACACTCCCTATTAGACTAAGGTAATTGCCAATGTAATTGCCAATCATATCCTCAATTACCTAATGGTTAAAACTCATGTCTATCATATCTGGTGGTTAAATGTGGTTGGATGTTGCTATACCCTCTGGTAATTTGTTACATAGCGAGCTGGAACATGGACCATTTACAGATGATTTTCCCAGCTAGAAACCTCCATTTATTTTGGGGATTTTCCAGTTCGCTATGTTAAATTACCAGAGGCTATATCCCATTAAATCCTACTAAATCCCATTAAACCACCATTTTCCTATGGTTGGATGTTGCTATAACCAACCAACAGTTGTGTATTTCTATTGGCTCAGCCGCAGCCAACCCGACCGCCGAGCGGCGGGTCTCCTCTCCTCAAGCAGAATGGTCCTTAAAGGGCGGCCCGGGGAGGCGTGGCGATTGGAGATTCATCAACCACAGTTATGGCCCGAGTTATACAGTTAAGGCCATTTATTAGTTATAACTTATAACTGGTTATAAATGGGATTATACATTCTATAAATGGTGTTATAAGTACTTATAACTGGTATTTCGGGCCATAACTGTACCAATTACCCTCTGGTAAACTAGCATAACTATGGAAAATCACCATTTTCTAGCTGGGTAAATCCACTATTTCGACTGGGCCATTTTCAATAGCTATGTAACAAATTACCAGAGGTATGCCTATACTGTGGATGGATGCGAAATCCTGCACCAGTTGATGGTAAACATCCCATGATTTTGTTGGGGTTTAAAACATCCTTTTGGTCAGTGAAATCACCCTATGTGTGGAGAAACCACATAGAAATCACCATAGAAATCACATGAAATCACCATAGAAATCACTGATATAACTCGGGCCTTAACTGCAGTACAAGGTGGTGCGCCCTCGTTATGTTTGTTTGCCACTAACTAGAGTTCTGACTACAATAAACCCTAGTTAGTTGATAGTTCAGCGAAATATAAACCAACTTAGCTAACCAGGGGCAACACCTTGTCCGATATGTGAATTACTAAACTGTTGAAAGTGAAAGCATGAAACATAGAAACATAGAAACTGGAAATCCAATCCCAGAAGGATGGGGACGCACACAGAAATTGGATGTGAACATAGCGCTTTGCTGGAAACAAAACTGGCATAGAACTTATGGATATGATCAATGGAAAAATTTAGATATCATAATATTTCTCATAACAAAGAACATGGGGATATAGCCTCTGCTAAACATGGCTGGCTGGAATTTCCCAGCTTTCAAATAGACAACATATATAATTAAAGTGAGGTGTCCCCGAAAAAATGTTTGTCAATCACAAATTTCTTAGGATATCCCATGTTCTCTTTTCAGACCCCCGGATTTCGAACAACAAACCACTGGACTCAATGCTGTGAATCTCCGGGCATATCCGACATCGGAGGTTGATCACAATTCATCACCAGCACAGCCAAGTAACACCAAGGCTTTGTTGAGTTTTTGCTGGACCAGGTCCTGGAATAGGACACTGCTGAAACAAAAAAATCTGGGTTTTTCGGTTTTTCCGGCAATCTTTGATGCTGCCCTTCAACTGACGGAATATGGATTTTGATCAAGAAAACCAAACGCGAGGACTTACCCTTTGGTAATTTAACAGCGTGCCATGGAAAATCACGTTTTTTTTGTTTAATAGGTAAATCATCATACATCATCTATTTCTATGGGCCAATTTCAATAGCTATATGTCAAATAACCACAGGGTAAGCAAGAATAACGGGGATGAACAATCTGGTACAGTAATCAAAGATGACGAAAGGGAGAGAAACAAACGTGAACTGCAAAAATCATCCATACATGAATATAGTATTACCTACTGTTTTTCCAGGGGGCCACGCGAAAGAATGACTCTTGACATCTGTGTCCAACGGAAAAATTATACAAACGAAATTAAACTTACTTGTGCTCAGTAGGGTTTTTTGGGAATGATCCACTGGCTATCAGTCGCAGATCATCCCAGCAACCCATTAATTCCTATCTATTCCCTACGTTTCGCACCACTAAAATACAATTACTTTGCTTCGAGTGATCCCCACCATGACATTTATACGTTTTGTTACTGGCAAATCTTCTGGCATTCTATCTGACATATCTTCTGGCATTCGATCTGGCATTCTATCTGGCATTCTACCTGGCATATCTTCTGGCGTTCTATCTGGCCGTTGAGGTCCAGCGGTGCTCACTGAGCTCGGAAGGTCCCAGGTTGAGGTCCAGCGGTGCTCACTGAGCTCGGCGGGTCCCAGGTTGAGGTCCAGCGGTG
>Ga0126342_10020802_pt1 | contig 10997 bp, 6 predicted proteins | sample Cyp1metagenome_FD_92528 | JGI IMG/M metagenome (GOLD analysis project Ga0126342, IMG submission 92528) | Coral microbial communities from Lord Howe Island, Old Settlement Bay, Australia - Cyphastrea 1 metagenome | ecosystem: Host-associated > Invertebrates > Cnidaria > Coral ... | reverse complement strand
TGCTCGTTTTTTTCTCTTCGTCGTCTTTCGTCGTCCGTCGTGTTTCAATGGGGATACTTGAGACAGACACTTGACCTGAGCAAGACCACAAACGAGAAAGTACCTTGGCGCAGACCTTCGATCTTTGGCTCCTGAAAACCTATGAGGTGTTGTGTTGTTTATCCTTGTCTCGTTTTGTTGGCCGATGTTTGTTTTTTTTAAACATCCCTCGGCCACCTCTGTGCGTCATCCCTCGCCCAGCTCTTTGCAAAGCGCCCTGATGCATTCCTCCAGTTGGTAGCGGTATTTGTTGCGCTGAAGGGTCTGCAGGGATTTCTCAATTCTCCTGTCGAGGTTCTGCTCTTCCCACCTCTTCCGCCACCCTTTCAGCTGGGGCTTCTTCAGCTGGGGCGGCTCACGCGCCATGACACACAGTCAGGTGGGCGCTGCCCTCATGATGATTAACTGTTTGAAGAACAGTTGTATGATGATTGAGACCGAATCATTGAATAACAGTTACTGTAAAAGTAGTGATTAGCGACTAGCTGTTTGACTACTAAACTTTTGTTGTTTTGCCACAAACTGATATTATGTCGTGATTGAAAATGGGATAGTAATCAAAATGTGGTACCACAAGGTATCATCCAAATCATTGGTTCTGCTTCGCAATTCTTGAATGTGGAAACCAACGGCGGTACCCGGGGTACCCCTTTTTGCGAAACACAAAATGGCTTATGACCATGGTGAACGAAATCCCCCATAGGTAAAAAAAAGACCGTGGTGAAATCTATCTTATCAGTGGAACTGCACTTCCAGGTAGGATCCCAAAGTTGTGGGATGACATCATCCTCCCCACTGAGCATTCCTCACCGTGACTCCAAAGGCCGTCAAGCATGGTGCCTGCAAAGACATCAAAGAAACAGAAATTCCAAGTGATCAAAGTGATTTGATTTAGTGGTGCTTAGTAGGGATGATGATTGTTAAGACTGTATATAATATTATATAGTTGTTGATGTGGATCTGACCTTAAGTTCATCAGACTTTATCATAAATGGTAGAACCTTCATACTATCCATGGATTTATGGGGCATGACCAACAAAAACCAGAAAGCAATGGGCCACAAGTCAAAGGGAGATCTCCAGGATCCTAAAATGGGGGTACGTTAGTACCATATTTCGGGCGTTATTTTGTGGGGAAATTCCCTGAAATTTAGGCCTAAGAAATAGGCCTTATATATGGTAGGTACCTCCAATCAATCGGTTCCTGAGACGGCCAATGGCCACGAGTTTGATTCGGTTGGCTTCCTTGGCGCAAGAAACATGGATCATCACACTCCATGCAATCCTCGGGGCACCCCTAAATCTTCCCCACAGATCTATAGTCTATGTACATACTCTATACAATGCGGGCCCCCTAGTCATAGTGGTTTTATAAAACCTTTCGATATCTCTATCTACCGCAAATCCAAACATTGACCTAGTTATTTACCAAGTTAGCTATTATAAACCAGCTAAAATTCCCATCAAATCCCATTATGTACACCCCCATTGAACATTACTTCAATCCACTCTAGGGCCCCACCTAGTACTTGGATTATGTTCAATATTCCATGAAATATCACTTAATTACTCAGGTTGCAGAGTAATCATATGATTACAACATCTAGTTATAATAGGTGATTGTGATATTATAGGCGAACTATCCAATTCAAATTCCCTTATATTGGTTAAATGTTCCAGGTTGCTATTGTTCAATTATCCCTTAATATTGGTTTTCCACATTCATATTTCCACTAATTCATTCTTCCGTGATCTTCAATCCATGATATATCACTTCTTACTAACCATTACTGGTTGGTGGTATACCTACCCCCCTGAAAAATATGAAAGTCAGTTGGGATCATTATTCCCAACTGAATGGAATAAAATTCATGTTCCAATCCTCCAACCAGATAGTTTTGTTTAAATAATTATTGAACATTGCCATAGAAATAGTTGATTTGTCCATTCAAAATGGTGGATCTTTCCATAGATATAGTTCCTAACTACAGTTCCTAACCCCTTACCACTGACGACGTTGTGTAACAACCTCCAGGGACACCGTTTACGTCCGGCCTCAGCTGAGACCTCTGCGTTGCCACTGGTGGTGGCCACCGCAGTGATGTCCACCACCTAGGGTGTGGGAGATTTCCATCCGATGGATCATTACTGGTTGGTGGTTGACCTACCCCTCTGGTATGGGACTATATAATGGGTATATATAATGGGAATCCATGTCATAAACTGAATGTGAATAATGGGAATAAAATGGGAATATAATGGTGTATATATATATATGGGGTATATAATGGGAATAATTGATTATATAACAAAAACAATGTGGTTAAAACAATGTCATAAACTCGCCATGTGGGGATGATTTCCCTACAATCCAGGGCTCGGGAGAACAGTGAGGTCGTTATAATTTGCCAAGATATACCATCAATTTATACTGGTTGGTGGTTGACCTACCCCTCTGAAAAATATGAAAGTCAGTTGAGAGTCAGTTGGGATGATTATTCCCAATATATGGAAAAACATGTTCCAAACCACCAATCAGTTACATTATCATATTATTGATTTTCTATATACCATTATATACAATTATATATAATATAATATATATATATATATATGTATGAATGGATAAAACCATCTAGGGATTTTTCATGAGATTCATAAGGTCTCAATGGACATTTGTCTAAATCTTCGTGGGATGATTTAAGGGGATATCAATGGACAGGTCGCCAGTCCGTTTGGGGATGATCATACCTGGTAACCCTCCAGATTGGTAGCCCGCTTTTTTCCAATCCGTTGTCCAAAAACCTGGTTTTTGAGAAACAGAAAAAACAGATCCATGTTTTTTCCAAGGATGTACCAGGTGGTTTAAGTTGATCCGCTGCTCATTTACCTTATAGAAAGATGCTGTGGCAAACCTGTGGTGAGTCCATCCCAGAAGTAGCCATAAAACTCACCTTGACTGGTTGGTGGTTGACCTACCCCTCTGAAAAATGATGGAGTTCGTCAGTTGGGATTATGAACTTCCCAATATATGAAATGGAAAATAAAAGCCATGTTCCAAACCACCAACCAGTTGACATTCGGTTTATCAAGGGGCTGGTATTTGTTTCTCAAATCCCATTGGTGGCACCACCAACCACTGCCCCACTGCCCCACTGACCCACTGACCCCGTTGCACCTGCACTTCCGTCACTTCATTGGCCGAGGGCACTTGCTCGTTCGCAGCCTACGCTTCCACGGCTTCGCGGTTACCAACATCATGGGGATCACTGTACAAACCCCATCGGATCCATGGCCACTGTCTGAGAAGGTACAAGCCTTGCAAGACACCCCATAGTCATCATACCCCAGTTGTACTTCCTGAGAAGGTAGATATAATATGATAATATATGATATAATTATATAACATTATATAACCATACCATGGGGCCTCCAGGGGCATTCTTCCGTGTTCCATCTCCATGCCCTCCATGCCGAAACCATCCAGATCTTGGAGAAAATGCACATGTTCGGACACACCGAACTTTACATTGTTACTTATATGATTTATCTCATGAAAATTTTGTATACACCCATATACCACCCATGTTGTTAGTTAATCAGGGTTTATATTGTGACCACCAGCTGGTTTAAAATTATATATAGTTGTGTATTCCAATGTTTATGAAACCGTTTTTAAAACCTCTATAAAACTAGTTGGTTCATAATCAAACTTCAAAAAACCATCAGAGTAGACCATATCTAAATATACATATATATACAGATATATGATTATATATGTATGTATGTCGCTATAAACATCCTATATTTCTTTTGAATATGTTCCCTATAAAACAACAGTACCCAATCCAGCCCTTCCAACAAAAACAGCACCTCGTCCACAGTGGCTGGCTCCTGAATATCCGAGACAGTGACCTGTGCCGAGACCAACAGAGGTGAAACGATATACAGATCATCATAATCATACAAGGTGGTGCCCCAGTTCGTGAGCGCTAAGTTGGTTCATAAGTCCAATTTCACTACGGTTTATAGGCGATATATCAAACTAGTTAATGGGATTATAACCCATCTGATGTTGGACCAGTCTGATGGGGAAAACATTCGACTATGGTGAGAGAAAATATAATATAAGACAACTATAAACGATATACGGATGCGGAAATTATCATGTTTTATAATCATAATCTGATGGGAAATGAATGGAACATTCATGACTATACATATATTATGGGAAAACTCGATATTCATATGTTTATGGAAAACTATCATGATTGGCACACCAACAGGGATGACAATAGGAATTCCCTGTTCACTTAATGTGAGTAATATAATGATAATTAACAATAAAACCATAGGAATCAAAGTGATAATCATGAGCTGTATAGTGAGGTTAATATCATGATGGTAAACATATAATATGGTTCACAACATTAAATAATTATACAGTAGTATATAATATTTCTTTTGTGTGTAATATGTGCATCCAAGTCATTATCACACTATTAACCAAAATGTAATGTGGTAAAGCCAATGCTGTAAACCATCCACACTAGTTTTATGGGTGAGATTCAAACCAAGCCCAAATCGTAGGTTTATTGTTGGGTTGCCCACAGAAGGGAAAATATGGAAACATAAGGGAAAATCTACACTGTTACATTTGGGTAGTTTTGTCGTGTTTGAGGTTTCATAGGGAATCTTACTGTAATTTTGTGGTGTTGTAGTGTTGTATCCAACCCAACAAAAAGCATGCATCTGTGTAAGTGACTGAAATGCTCAAGCATGGTATGCACTGCAATGCAGTCTTGCGATGGCTTTGTTTCAAAATAAGGGGCAGGTCCCCATTACCCTCTGGTAAACGTTTACAAAACTATGGAAAATCACAATGTTCAATGGGTAAATCCACTACAAATCACCATTTTCAATAGCTATGTAACAAATTACCAGAGGGTATATCATAATTTATCCCTATTTCAATAGGGAAAATGTGGATAAACCATGGGACTCGTGATGATTTGAGGTCCCTTGTCTTTTAAATCATCATTTATGGTGCGGTCGTCTTAGGGGTGCACAGAAAATATTGTTTTGGGCACATCATATACAGGATGGGGGCCCCAAGATAGCTAAATTGCCTTATAAGTGGCTTACCTATGGTTTATGACGGTTTATGGTAAATATAACTATAGATAATTTATGTTAATGGGGTTGATAATAAACAAACTTATAACTGGATATAACCATCTTGTACATATAAAATACATATCCCTGGATAAATTGAAAGACTTGATTCATTAGTTTGAAAGAAAACCATTTTGGTATAGTTTCTCATAGTAGCGACCTCATTAAATTCAACCACATATCCTCTTGACTCACCTTAGATCCTAGCTTCAGCTGAGCGGTGTTCAATGCCCTATGTCGCGCCTTTACACGTGGTTAAGAGCAGGGTTCCCCGAAGGAATCATGAGAATCCACAATAAATCAAGGCATCATCATCACTGGACCAAACAAAATCAGCCAACCACCATTCATGATTGTGCTTGAGTGATCATTCATATCCCTTTAACAACAACTAACATATTATAAATGATCAACCAACATGAACCCTTTAATCGTTCATCTCCCCATCTGGTTGAGCCCAGTGATTTGCAAGACTCCGACAAAAGTGGGGCCCTGATAGCTAAGCTCGTGCAAATAAGTCCAAGAACTATGGTATCATGATACTTATAACTATATTATAACTATAGTCTTCATGATAACTATAGTATTCATGGCTGGTTGGTGGTTTTAACCATCTTGAAAAATATGCTTGTCAATGGGAAGGATTATGTATCCCATTTATGAAATGGAAAATAAAAGCCATGTTTGAAACCACCAACAAGATAGATATTTATAATTAATGTCAACCCTGGATTAATAAACCCCTAGGCTGTTTAATTGGGAGGGTACCATGGTTTTTATTAATCCGGGGTTAACATTATTGAAAATTGCTATTTATATCCATTTATAGGTGATTTTCCCATTCAAAATGGTGGATCTTTCCATAGACCAACAAACATAACTGGGTCCCACCTCTGCGCCCACCGCTGCCGCCAACTCTGGGCTGGTGGAGAGCGCCGCGATGTTGCTGGACACCTACGACGTGCATTTCATGGGCCATATCTTGAGATACCGGGATATATATATATAAGGGAATCCATAAAAAAATATATGATCCAAATATAAAGGGAATATGTTTATGATCCAAATATTATATATATGCCATAAATCGGACAAAAACATATCCAAATGTTCATAAACAATTCAAAAGCAAACACCGCCAGACCTCCGTGAGCTCATTGGTCTGAGCGTTCAGGGCATCGGCACCTGCTAGGGAAAGCGGCGGAAACCGGGGACAGCTTTCAGAAAAAAACATACCATCTGGTTATTTAACATAGCCATGGGAAATCCCTTATGAATGGAGGTTTTAGTGGGAAAATCATCTATGAATGGGCAATTGTCCATGGCTATGTTAAATAACCAGAGGGTAGGTTTATGCAATTTCAAATGTCTGAAACTTGTAGAAATGGACAGTCTCACCCTCGACATTCGAAAATGATTTTCCTATGACACTATGAAACAGTGACATGCGATGAAAGGGGCCAAACACAGCCGCGTGGAGTATCAAAACATAGGTACCATCTAGATTTGCAAAAAAAGGGCTCCCCCCCCCAAAAAAAAAACACTATAGATTCCCCCAATGGTAGATTTTCCATTGGAAAAATCACAACAAATCACCTTAACAAAAACGGCCCAGGATATGGTACCATTCTTCATCCACAAACTGGCGATCCGTTGGAGCCTGGCTCCAAGTAGTTAAACGTGTGGTGCCCCCCCAGATATAAATTGCTTATGAGCCCATGAACTAAACAGACATATATAATCATATATACCTCATATATGCCTCATATAACCTATAAACACACAGTGAAATTGGAGTTATAAAGGCACCAACTTAGCTATCATAAATCAGTTATAAATCCCATTAAACCCACATGTTCCTATGGTTTCCAAACGGGTTTCCTTAGCGTGAACAGCTCACTGGGGCACCACCGAACGTTTGGAAAAATATGATACCTGGCTACCTATAGCAACCTCGGTAAAAATAGGAAAAGAAAATCCCGATAATATCATATACTATCTATATATATATATATGTCTCTATATCTCTATATATATACACATATGTTCATTGAACCGTTTCTGCATTTTTTTTGAATAATAACTATTATATAGACTTAGTCTACTAGTGTTTGTCTATACCAACAAGAATCCACACATATTATATCATATTATATTACGAAGTCTATCCTTTTATAAACATCATTCTTAAGAAAAAAACGTGATTCAAAGATTCAAACCATTACTTAAACAAATGAGCTTCAATCACAGTAAAAGTGGTTTATTCGACTTTGATACAGTTATCACCACCGAGAAAAAAACAACAAGTGGCTTGACATGGCCAATCGTAGATACACTGCAAAAAAAAACTTTCTTAGCTTTTTTAAATCTTAGATAATCCCATATCCATTGAGAAACTTTTTTGGATTTCTACCCTCTGGTAATTTGACATAGCTATGGAAATCACCATTGTTTATAGGTAAATCAACGAACTTTCTATGGCCATTTTCCAGTTCGCAAACTGTTAGTCATTACCAGAGGGGAAGGATTAGTTTCCAGCCATCTACCATCTGGTTATGACTAACATAGCGAACTGGAAAATCCCCAAAATCAATGGAGGTTTCGTTCGCTGGGAAAATCATCTATTTCTATGGGCCATGGCTTCTATAGCTATGTTAAATCACCAGGCATCTAAGATCCCATGAACATCCCATCTTCGACAAAATCCACGGCCTTGGCTGGTGGAATCTCCGCCGGAGGCAGCGGCCGCCTGGAAAAAGATGGGATGAAGCTGCGGGTCAAACCATAGCCGGACCCGGTAATTTGTTACAGTTTGCTACAGTTATGGCCATGGCTATTAGTTATAACTGGTTATTTCTATGGGATTTTCTACATTCTATAAATGGGGGTTTTGTAAGTACTTATAACTGGTAAATGGCCATAACTGTATTGAACATTGCCATTTTTCATGTAATGTCAATTTATAGCTATTGAAAATTGCCAGTTAATACCCTCTGGTAATATCAATTTATAGTTGGTTTACCCATTGAAAAAAAGGTGATTTTCTATAGCTACGTCGGTTTGCCAGGGGGTAATAGGATATAAATATGGATATAGCTATAAGGTTTGATCAAGAATATGGTGAAGCGAATATCCATAATTAATTTAGTTTTGTACAAGTTCACCCGGTCTGGTTGGCACAGATGATTTTCTAATAGAATTTAGATGTGGTATAACATGGTATAACCTCTTCCGGTGGGTCAACTCTCATTTCCTAGAGGAAACTCGTACAGGTATCCTATAACTATAAGGTTAGTCATGTGTGTTTGTTGATGCACAACTATGGGTACCACCTTGAGAGTTAATATGACACGATGGAATCTTATCTTAACAAAGTAACTGGGAGACAAAATGGATGTATTTAGGACTTCATATACCGGTTATGGCAGTTATGGTGATAAATCATAATATGATACAATAGGATCTCAGCAAGGCTAATAAATGGTTAATGGATGCATCTTATATGAAGAACATATCCAAACATAGGGGATTTAAACAACTAAGAGATAGAGGAAAACAGCCACTTTATGACAAGATAATGATATAATGGAAATGTCTCATAGGATATACGTGCCCATGGGCTTGGTTTATCCACAATCTGAGTCGTTTAAACATCTTTCAACCAACACACAGCTGGGACATCATGGGCTGGAATCTCATGGGTTGAATGTGGGTTGACCAACAGGATACATCACCAACAACTGATCTGTGTTTGTCTAACAACAAACACACGTTTTTTTTCAAACTCCAGTCATTTTTAGAAAAACTTCATGGTGTTCAATTGAAATCATGACAAATCAAGTACATCATTTTTCCATGGTGTTCAATTAATAGTAATAAACTCCAGTCATTTCATAAAAAATCCATGGTTTGTGTCCCCCACAAAACGTGGACAAAAACCGAAAGTAAACTGGGATCGTGGGATCTCCGGCTGAGTTCCAAATGAGTTCCGGCTGGTTTCATGAGGTTTTCCATAGTTTCCAATATTCACCATATGGTGGTGAAATCAATATGTCTTAAACAAAAAAAAACAGCCTTTATTTTGATGAAACTAGGTTTTTAATAAGTTCCAAATGTGACATCACATTAAAAACCACCATGCTTCCCCATATGGGGGGTTCCATAGTCATGGGGGATCCCCTTTATCGCTCGCTGGCTGGTTTGCAAAGGAAAATCCTCAGCGGATGATGACTTTGGGAACCCCCCAATATTGCTGGTTCAATGAGAGGTTTCCCCTGACCAAGCAACCAATTTAGAGGAACACCCTATTAAAGCGGATGATTTAGGACACCTCTCATTGGATTTTCCATGATTTTCCTCTAAATCATCTTAAATCATCCACTTTAATAGCTACCATATAATGGTATGTACCCCCCATTTTAGGAAACCTCCATATCATTTCTTGGGACTTTGCTCCGAACTCCACCAACCGGATCCACTGTCCCCCACCGCATCAGTGGACGGCGAAATCGAGATGTCCAGCGCCGTTTGCGAATTCACCACCAGGCGTCGACCTGGTGGAACTGGTCATGGCTATTACCATCTGGTTATGACTAACATAGCCATGGACTGATCCACAATTTTTAATAGGTAAACCATCTATTTCTATGGGCCATGGCTTCCATGGCTATGTTAAATAACCAGAGGGTATACATTCTAACTTTCTATGGGGTGAGTTGTAAGTACTTCTAAATGGTATCACTCGGGCCAAACTGGGGTGACGCATCCCAATGGCATTGACCACTTGGCTGGTGAGTTAGTAGAGAATCCCATACCAAAAGATTGTTTTGGATTAGTTTCTACCCATCTACGATTGCCGGAGAGGCAGAGATTAATGTACCCTTTGGACATTTCACAAAGTCCATTGAGTTCGATTTGGTGAAGCAGGGCCATGATTCTCCAAGTGACATGTTATGAGCTTGTTCATCGAAGCAGAGCGAGATGAAAAAAAACCTGGAAAAACCTGAAGGAGAACACCAACGTTGCCAGATTTATGGAGAGTTTTGACAAAATGCTGTTGGTCAACAGCCTAGTCCCCTGGTACAACTTAGACATGGACTAGATGACTCTGGGGTGTATATCTTTTTGATTCTATCGTTTTGCTCGTTCAAGTTTGACCAAAACACATCAGTTTTTTTTTGCAGTGCGGTCCGACAGCGAACAAACCAAATCATGGTGGGATGTTCATTTACCCAGTTGTTGGATGTGTTTGCCTACAGTAAGTTATGGCCCTTCACGGATTATAAGTACTTACAAAACCCCATTTATAGAATGTATAATCCCAGTTATAACCAGTTTTAACTAATAAATGACCATAACTGTATAAATACATAAATACCGTATATACACCTCCGACTGGGAACCAGGCCCTGAACGAGGATCAAATATAATATACAGTAATCTTCAAAACCACAGTGCAAGCCACGCTGCAGCGGCATCACTTCCACTGGTTTTTGGCTTCCCTAGTTCCCTAGAAACATACGTCACTACTCCGAACCGTTAAAGTCGACCAATTTATATAACAGAATTCTGTCAAATCTCATTGGGACGCCGTTGGATCAGGAAGTCAAATAAGTTGACCAAAAGCAAGGTCAACCCCAATGGGACGCCGACCGACAAACTCTGTTTTGGCAAGTTTTGCTGTGTGAAAGATGAGGAAACACCTTGTGGACGTAACTCCCAAAACATCTTCAAAGTGGTTTTAAATACAACAAAAAACACTCATGTCATATTGGGACGCCAGT
>Ga0126342_10020801_pt1 | contig 10997 bp, 11 predicted proteins | sample Cyp1metagenome_FD_92528 | JGI IMG/M metagenome (GOLD analysis project Ga0126342, IMG submission 92528) | Coral microbial communities from Lord Howe Island, Old Settlement Bay, Australia - Cyphastrea 1 metagenome | ecosystem: Host-associated > Invertebrates > Cnidaria > Coral ... | reverse complement strand
TCCCCAGGTAGCACCCCCCCTTCCATTCTATTTGCAAGCTATTGGCAGCATTTCTGAGGTCCAGCTTCGTATTTGCTAGGTCTTTGCAGCATTTCTGACTACCAGCCTCGCATTTACTAGGTACATGCTACCTTTTCGGCGACCTACGTAGCACACATACTCCCTCAAAGTACCTACGTGCTACCTATAGACATATATATATATTTATATATATATAGACATGTGCTATGTATCTACTTCCTATTTACTACCTGTGTACTCTGACAACACTACATGTGTTTAACATCACATAACATATACCGTACTTACCATACATTCCAATGATGCCATGCATACCATACCTATCATACCTATCATACATACCACACATATTATACATATGAAACATAATTACCACGCCTACCATACATACAATACCAAACATACATGCCATACATACCATACCTACCTTACATAGGAAACAGTCCATACCCACCATAGTAACCTTGCATACCATACCTATCATACCTATCATACATACCTTTCATACCATACATACCATACATATGAACCATAATTACCACGCCTACCATACATACAATACCAAACATACATGCCATACATACCATACCTACCTTACATAGGAAACGTTCCATACCCATCATAGCAACCATGCATACCATACAGACTATAGATACTGTCATATCAAACATACCATACCTACCATACCTACCATCCATACAATACCAAACATTCATGCCATACATACCATACCTACCATACATACCAAACATACCATACTTTCCAAACATGCCATACCAGACCGACCATACACATCATACATACCCAACATACCATACCACATCCCCACCACACCACAGGGGGGGAGGGGAAGATCTCATATTATGGGGGCAGTATATGGGACCCATGGGGGGTGGGAGGGGGGGTTGGCAGGGCCTGGTGCATATATACATATCTATGGATCCAAACACTGTTTGAGAAAGTACTTAACCCTCCAAATTATAGTAAATTATACCCCAGTCCCACTTCCTTTCAGAAGGTACGGCTGGATCCATAGGGAATTTTATAAACAACAAAAACATCAACGTCGCATTGAGGCCCGAAGACGCTGAGGCGGAAGTGCGTGTTTTTTCACTGCCAGCGGAAACCGGCAGTTCCGCTGCATCGACACTTGGCGGCCGGCGGACGGGCCGAGCCAGTATGGCGCCTACGAAATCGCAGTTGGTGAACAGCTCCAATTTCACTGTGGTTTGTGGTGTTTGTGGTACTTGTATCTTGCAATAACATGTATAATGACTATGTTAATAGAAAAAAATGGCTTCCAAACCAGCTTAGTGGGGTACCTCAAGTTGTAAGTGATAGTTGGTTTATAAACCCTAGTAACTATACAGCCAGGACGAAGGTGCTGCCCGGGGAAGTAAGTATGACCTGGCTTCACTTTTTCGTGCCAGGCGCAGTACTTTAGACAGATGAAGTCGAAAAAACGCAAATCGCATTCGTATGAGGTCGTCAGTTTTTTACACTTTTGACTTCCAAATATGCTTCGCGCCACAACGGCGTGCAATTTTTCATCTCTCATTTGGCCAGATGGCTCTGCACCTGCTGCTTTAGCAAGCCTACTTTTCGACCCTCCGGAGACACAAATCATAGGAGAAACACAGGGTGTGTCGCGACTTTTCTGCCTTTTCGCGCTGCATCTTCTTTCCTCTGAATCTTTCTCTTCTCTGATATTCTTTCTTCTTTTCTCTTCTCTTCTCTTCTCTTCTCTTCTCTTCTCTTCTCTTCTCTGACTCTTCCCACCTCTGCTTTTCCATCTCTCCATACTGTCTGACGTTTGACTTCTAAACTTCCTTCGATAAAGATGATGGTTTTCGATAGCAAACTGTTAGTTTATCAGAGGGTAGAAATCAGAGCCTCAGCCATCTTTCCATCCGCTGCCCAGGCCCACTGACACGGATCATGACTGGACTGATGCCAGCGGCATCAGCGCTGTGCCGACGGATCTACGGACTGCACCTGCGCAAGCTGCGCTTGATGCGCCGGTGCAGGTGGTGACACACTGTGACTGGGTTAAACATGGTTAAACATGTTGAGTTAATATGGGTTTATATGGGTTAATTAATAATAGGTTGTATGAAGGAATATTGTTTTTTATCAGACAAACATTGTGAGAACATGCAATTTGTTGTTGTTTTTGTGTAGTTTTGAAACAGGAAGGGGCTGGCAAAATGATAGGCAAGAATTAGGACTTGTGGTAAATATGTGTGTGGAAAATAGGGTTTATAAACCAAAAAACGTAACTACCTGTAGGGGGGGCCCTTCAACGCAAATTGGGATTTAAGCAGCACAGATGGTGTTAAACAATGTGATTTGGTCAGCTAGACTCTTTAGACTTTGCATTGCTGCGGTTATAACATTTATAACATTGTGATGAAATCAATCAAAATGTGCAATGTTCATCAATGTTCAACAAAACCATGATTTATCTCACAGAAATTGGGAAACCAGTGAGATCGGTGAACACGTTGATTTCACCGAAAGCTGCAGATTTGGCCAGTGACGAGATACTTTGCATGACTCGGACTTGATACTTTGCATGACTCGGAAAAAGTGGATGCCCACCCGAAAAGGTGATGTGAGTTGGGCATTTTTTTTTTTGTTGATCCCTTTCCTCAATGCCATTTTTCGGCCTTGTCAGCCTTAAACTTCAGCCATACACGTCGGCTGGGACAGCAACGGACAGCATTTGGACAGCAACCGAGGTCTTCCAAGTGAATCGCGCGGAAACTTCAAGACGGAGTTGTGATGCCGGGTTTGGTAACGCCAAAATCGCGACGCCGCGAAAAGTGAGCTGCGGCGGTGGAGATTTCATGCGTGTGGTAAACTCAAGAGCAAAGTGTAAACGTTCATAAGGTATCCCATATGTTTCATGCACATGTTTGCACTATCCAGTAACATTGACCCAACCATGGTGCAAATGAACTAGACCATACATGGAGCATATGGGTATTTGTTTCCATTTGGTTAGCTGTTTCTTGGTAGAGACCTTCAACATTTCTATCACAAACAGTTTGTTCCAAAACATTGGGAATCTGTCCCACGACATCTTGCCAACCAGAATGGGAAGTTTTTGGCACATAGGAATTCCCTTCCAAACATTGTAACATTGGAACCTGTCCAACAAAGAAAATGATTGAGACAAAAACCTCACCTCCAACAACGTGTTTTTTTCCCCACAAAAGACCTGATGCCTCGAAATTGGCATGAAATCATAGCTCAACTGAAGTTTAAAACCAGGGACTTTGGTGGTTTTCCATGGGTTTTCCGGTTTTCCCTACAATGTTCAATGGTTTTTCCATGGTTTTCCCCCCAAAAAAACCATTGTTATTGTGTGTTATTGTCATCCCATGGGTTTTTCCCCATGGGTTTTCCACCCTTCCGGCAGTTCCCTGGGCCAGGCACATGAGCGTTTCGGCGTGCATGGGCAATGTCTCTTCGTGGTGCGCCCGGATCATCACGTGGGCTTCCGCTGCGAGCCCATCCGTTCAGGTGGCCGCCGGGGGGGGTTCCGGGGTACCCCAAGTCACCATGGGTATATACAATGTGAGGCCCCCAAACGATAGCTTAATTGGTGAACATAACTCCAATAACTATCGTTTATGGTACCTATAACTATGGTTACTGGGGCTTATAAACCAACTTATAACTGGGCGGGGCCCACATTGTACCATTTTTGGGGAACATGAAGGGAAAATCAAGGTGGAGGTTTTCAGTAGCTAAGTTGCTGGCAATAACTCGGTGAATGTCTAAATTGTCATTTTTGATGCTAATGTTTATGACTTGGATGATTTGGAATACCCCCTTATTTCAGAAAGAAATGCATAGATAGATAGATAGATAGATAGATTAGATAGATAGATTAGATAGATAGATAGATAGATAGATAGATAGATAGATAGATAGATAGATAGATAGATTAGATAGATAGATAGATTAGATTAGATTAGATTAGATTAGATTAGATAGATAGATGATTCATGATGATTCTTGATGATTCATGATGATTCATGATGATTCATGATGATTCATGATGATTACCAACCACAATGGAGACACACATTATGGAGATGTGAATGGGATGTACTTCACCAACTTGATAAGTTCCCCTCGGGTAAACGTTCGATGTGGAAAATTCATGAGGAAACCCCAGGCAAAAAGTCTGCAAATGGTTGATTTTCCACATCGTTAGTCGACCCTGGGGTATAACTTGACCGTCAATTCACGCAGACAAAATGCTACTTAAAACGAAAATCGTGGGGTGGATATCAATTTTTTTGGGGGGTCAGTTGAGGGTCAAAGCCGACTGAAAATGGTTATTTTTTACCAAAGGTATACCCCCAACTGGGTGATGCACCATTGATTTGTGTGGGGTAGCCTAGTCTTCGGCAATGCTGTATGAATGCTTACCATGGCCGCATAGATGGATCGGAAGAACTCTGTGTTTTCCAACCAACTGAACTATCTGAACTGAAGTGAAGCGACTCAATGAAAATGGAAAAATGACTTTTGTGAAAACGGTTCCGTTGTAGTTTGTTCAATCCCATTTGTGTCGTCTGCATGGCATCTCAGAATCACATCAATTGATCCAACCCGATGTTCTTTCGTCACCAACCCGACTGGCATCGTCTGGGTCTGGGTCAAAATTGGGTACCCCCACTAATGGATGGTCAATCATGAAATGTGACCCTGTGGTCCCCCAGATGCTGAAAACTTTGACCCATTGGGTCCACATATGTTCCACACCACGATTTCCAAGACTTCCACGGAACACCCCTAGTAGTCCACTAGTCCACACTGACTGGAGTCACAGAGTTTGCCCAAGATACAAAGCATGCCTATCCCTGCAGCTAGATACCAAGCAGCCAGAAACATGTATCTACATAATACTATGGGCGCATTACTGCACAACATATATATATATATATACATACACGTGTTTATATATAATTGTATATGGTGATACAGTAATAATGTATATATATACATGTAGTCATACAGTGTATATATATATATACAGTAAATGTATCTATCTTTTACAGCTCGACAGGTGCAGTCTGGAGGTACTTCCGTCAAGCCTGTGGCATCAGTGCGGGAGCCAGGAACATGGGTGGTATATTGATTTCCGTATTGGTAGCATTGGTATACAAATATATATATACCCAATCATACATCTATATACATAATTATTTATATATGTATGTGTATTTATATATATACATACTCATTGGTACATATGATCTATTATTTATAATCATATATATATAGTTATACATACATATACATATACATATATATATATGAACATTTTATGTATATAAGGATTATATATATATATGTGGATATGCATGTTTTTATATGTCGGTACACATGGTGCATCTAAATGCGGTATATCCCCAATTTAGAGCTGCAAAAATTAACTCCCAGTTGCCAATTGCCATGCACATCCATGTGGGGGTCCAATTGAAACATAGAAATACAAACACAGCACTTTAATTGGAACAGTGATGATTAATTACAAGTAATGGATTGATAATAGTTATCACCATCAATGGCTTGTTTAGTGCTGGTATCCCCTTGGTCCTCCCAATTATATCCCAATGATATCCTGGTTGGTGGTTTGGAGCAATCTTTATGACTTTCCATATTGGGCATCAACATCCCAACTGACGAGTTGTCATATTTTTCAGAGGGGTAGGTCGACCACCAGCCAGTATTGTCTATCGTGTTTTTTTCAATTTCTATGAAAAAGTTGTGTGACAGATACAACTTTAATAGATGTGGTTAATAGATGTGGTATTCTATTGTTTTTTTTGCATTTGAAGACTCCTAGAATACCAAATCACCCTAATAGTCAATGGGTTGTCATTCACAAGCCAATGTTCATTTGGCCGCCTTTCTACAAGACTGACCCTCGGTGAGAGGGGTGGTGGAGGCATCTACCATCCAAGCCCATTGGATTTGATTGGGCATATCACCTCTGGATCCATCCACATCCTGTCAGAATGTGATTCCAATACAACTATGGTGACGGTAATTTGTTCCTTCCATTTAATCGCCATTTCACCGATTTATGGGAGTTACCTACGGTATATAAGGCCTATTTTTCAGGGCTATGTAAGGGGCTATGTAAGGGGCTATGTAAGGGGGCTATGTAAGGGGCTATGCCCCCAAAATCTGGCTTTATATGGTACAGTAGCCTCCTTTTAGGGTCCTGAAATTCCCATTGATATATGCAAAGTGGGGCCCTCTAGATAGCTAAATTGGTGAACATAACTCCAGTCTGACGATGGATACTAAAAAATAACTATAGTTCGCGCGGCCTGTATAAATCTTTATAAACCAACTTAGCCACGTTTTTTTTGGGGCCCACATTGGTAGGTGATTTGTCGGTTCTGAGGTCATGGGAAGAAGGAGGATGCTCCTGCTTCCACTGCCGTCTTTGACCCTCTGCCGGCCTTCGTTTGGGGATGCATCCTGTGACTCGGCGGAGGCGTCGATGCAGTTTTTGAGGTGGGAACCTGACTGGTCCCTCTTGCAAGATTTATGTATATATATATAGTGTACATTGTGATACATATGTGTGTGTATATATATATATATATTATTATACATATTTATATATATACATAGTATTTCGGACTCATTTCAGATGAACATATCATCAGATTAGGACAGCATTTGACCTGGGCACTGAGCTCAACAGCACCAGAGCAAACAAAATCATTTAGTTGAGACAGCACATTATGGATATGTATATATGTATACATATAGGTATAGAGGATACAATGAGGGACCACCAAGTGATGTTTGTTGGCTTATAAAATCTGATGAAGCCTATGAATACTACAATGATAAGTATCATAAACCATACTTATTAAGGTTATGGTCACCAACTTGAAGTTCACCAACTTGAAGTATCGTCTAGTGACCCCACTTTTTGGCTGAGGCTGCTGATCCTGTTGTACTTCTTCTGAGCCACATCGATGTCCTTTTGGGACTTCCAGATGCTCTGTGTGGAAGAAACTCTGTGCTTAAGTAGCAGCAACGGGGCTATCATCCTGCAAATAGGGACATGATATTGATATCATCCACCCAAAATTGGGGTTTAAGCATTGAATTTAGGGATTTGTTGGATTGCGGACTTAAGTGACTTAAGGAACAAACAATGTGAAACATGGTGATTCAACCACAAACCATAGTGGGTTAACCAATGAAGAATGGCAAATGGGTTTGGTATGTGAAAATGCAGATGAACAGTTGCCCAACATATTATTGGTTTATTCTTCATTTTCAGACATGCCAGAGTGTAGGTAATTAAAACTCCTCGTAGCAGACGATCCGTTGAATGCAACTGGATCCATTGGGGGTCTACCAAAGGCCAGAATTGATTCAAATTGAGAAGATCTTTGCTGCCGCACAAAGATTGGAGGCACGGAAAGCAGGATACAAAAGGCTCTAGAATCGTCTGTCCTTGTGGGCCTTGCGTGCTTCGCAGCGTGTGGTGTCATCGTCACATGGCTCTTGGGGTGGCTCTCCCAAAAAAAACACACAATCGTGAAACTAGTTTACCCAGGTTACCCTCTCCAAAAATCCTAAAGACTGAGTTTTGGATACTTCCCACATAAATTGATACAGGTTTGATGATTTGCGCCTGTTTTCTCATGGGATGGGTAAATCCACCATTGAAGGAATCTGCTGTTGTTTGTTTTAAGCAAATGCAAGAGAATGACATTATTTACTACAGGATGGGGACCCAGTTCGTTAGCTAAGTTGGTGCGTTTATAACTACAATCACCACAGTGTATGATACGCAAATAACAATATTTCGATGGGGCCCCACAAACCAACAGACAGAACTGGAGCGCCCTATCCTGTATCCTGGGCAACCCCCGCGAAGATGCCGAGTTTAATGTGCCACCAGGATGGAAAACGTTGATGTTTCCTCCATATGTTCTAGGTGTCTAACCTTAGTCTATTTATTGGGGTGAATTTAACTGTCCATTTATATCATTCTATCAAATTCTAGCATTATATTTATTTCATTGGGTGAAACTCTCCCCTATGCTCCATGTATGGAATGCTTACCAACATTTACCCCCAACATGTCTCAACTGCAGGTAAATTTAGGCAATTATAGGCAAATCTACCATACATAGAGCTTATGGGTCTATTTTTCTATTGAATAAACAGTATAATCATTAAGTAAACTCTCGAATTCCAGAATATACATACATAAACAATCATGTTTACATCTGAATTTTTACATGATCAACTGCTATTCTACTCTTTACCGCTACCAACCTCCGGGATCGTCCACGGATGTCCGGCAGATCTCCGATGGCAGTTTCGAGCCACTTGAGGCCGGAGCCATTTTAAGGGCTGGGGGATGTAAAGGAAAATGTCCCATTTACAATATATATATATATATCCCATAGGATCCATGGTGCTGGTATATATATGCCAACATGACTGGGGTATATTGATGGGATCCATGTTACCATATGTACCATACATGGATCCTATGGATATATATACATATATATACGTATGATCTCCCACCCCTTAAAATGTATGGAGAGGGAGGGAGGCAGGGAATTTTTCATACATTTCCACCCCCCCCTCTGAAACGGGCATTATTGTTTGAACTTTGTTTGGTAAAATTAAGAGATTACCTAAAGAGGTGGGGGGTTCTCCTCATACATTTTCAGTATTTGGCTTCAAAAGCTTGTTTAGAAAAAGGTGGGGAGGGGGTTTCATACATTGATTTTTCAAGGCCATGGATCTTTGATGCTCATGGAGTTTTCCTGGGGTATCTTACGAAATAGCATGACACTTTTGAGGCCCCCCCCCTGCCCCCCTACCCTGCCCCCCTACCTTTCATACATTTGATGGAAATGTATGAACAGGGGGGGGCGCAGACATACGGAAGGCAGGGGGGTTACGTATGTATGTATATATATATATATTACTTGTTATATATCAAGTATCTATAACAACATATAACAACACATTCATTTATATATATATACACATATGATTTACGTATAATTGCGATGTAATGGGGAGATGAACGTGATCTTGACCAACTTGATATGGTACATTAACTAATAGTTGGTTTTGTCTGAACATGCGGTATGACCAAATATTATTTACTACAAATATTATAAGTGAAATATAAATAGTAAATTACCTGGAAATGGCCTTGTCACTGCAAACTTTGCCTTGTAAGAAGGAAAATGATGATGAATTATTAGATGTTAGGGTACCCGTTTTCAGACACACCCATGCTGGCCATTGATTTTCGGAGCATGACCCGTAAAAATTGGTGATTTTCCATGGCTAGGTTTAAATACCACGTGGTGTAATTGCGTGGTTGTTCCAACAATATATACGGTGGTTTCAAGCATGAATTTCACTCATAGGAATTCAACTGGGAGGAACTCAGATGCATAGAGAATCATGCGTTCATCCGTGATTCAGCCAGGAAAAATATGTGACTTCAATCATGACAGTTTTGGATTTTCCATCGTATACCCGGACCCATTTCACCATTTACGTTACAACAGGTAATACCCATTCTATCCCACGTCAGTGTCATTTCATCACCTTTCTGAAATAAATCAAACTAGTTGGATGCGGTTATAAGCCAACCAACTTATGACTGAACCACCAAGAAATATCCCTATCCAATCCCATTTATAGTGGTTGGTAAATGGGTATTCCTGTCAATGGGTAATATCTACATGATTTTCCCCAATACACCAGCGAGTATAGTCCCTTCAATTAACCCATCAACAGGGGTATCTCTTGTGGTGTTGACCCCCAGTTCGAAGTTGGAATTTAGCCCCACGTAAATATAGTTAATTATATACAATTGTAATCAATCATGTAAACCCTTGTCAACCTAATGATCAACCAACTTAGCTAACGAACTGTGGCACCAGAATCCATGATTCAGTGGTTCAATGACTATGTTTGATGCTTCGACCACCTTTTTGGCGCTACCCCGAGGTGGAGAGTGTCCGCAGCAATGATGCAGCCCTGGTGGCTGCCAAAGCCAATGGCTTTCACGACTTTGACGTAGAGGCCCTCGGTAAAGCGCTTGGAGAATGAAGCCTCTGGGAATCCAACATGGCAATGGGAAGCCTGGACCCTAGTTCTTTATATTATTTATATTTTATTTAAATGTGTTTAGTATTATTATTTTAATTTTAATTATTATTATATTATATATATATATATTTGATCTTAACTTAGATTCAGATGTTGTATGGGAAAACAACATAGAGTATTGGAGGGTAGTCATTTTATTTTTCGCATTGCACATGAGGCGAATTAAAGCCTACAAAAATCCAATGCCATTCAATGATTTACCAACCATAGTACCGACTAACCGGACCCCTGACAAATTTAAGAAGTGGAACTGTTGGTGACCGCCCTTTTTTTCTCAGCACTGTCAAAAAACTGCCGCACCAAACTGCAGCCGGTCATTTTGGTCGTTCAACAATCTTTTTACCAAGTACAATGTGGCCCCCCCAGTGATGTTTGTTGATTTATAAACCTCATGAATACTATTTACTAGTATATAGTGGTATATAATAGTATATAATACAGCGCGAGCGTTATATAAGAATGTTGGTTGCCGATGGCCAGGGTCTCTCAATTTCTTATTGGAAAGGCCCCATGTATGTCAGTATATATGTACAATTATTCGGTCGAGGGTCCCTTAATTTCTTAGCAATTTCTTAATGTAGTATTTCACAAGCAGTCAGATTTGAAGATGTAAGAGCGGGGTTGCCTCTGCGCAGCTCCTTTCCGCCATCCTTGCGCCGCTTCCCAGTGGCTCCTGGGCACAAAGGAACAGTTACCCAGTCTCCTCTACAGAAAGCTCTTACAAACCCTTACATGATTAAGAAATTGAGGGGCTGGATTTCTTA